>MAAB01029025.1_pt1 | contig 37957 bp, 31 predicted proteins | sample 1115991 | NCBI WGS metagenome assembly MAAB01 (sample SAMN04961124, study PRJNA320927) | seawater metagenome | isolation source: sample BD02T18 sea water enriched with oil for 18 days | place: USA:Gulf of Mexico | collected 2013-07-27
ATTTGATTTAAATTGCTAAGTCTTAACCTGCGTAAAATATATACGAGGAAACCACCAGGAAGACTTAAGGCGCATAGCGTTCTATTGACGCTATATTTCTTGCTAATTCTAGGGGCGAATTAGCTGGGAAGTCTATTGGGCGGTAAAACCCCACTCATCTCAATATACTTATACATCTATTAAACTATTACTAGTTAGTATAAGTAAGTCGCTTATTGGACTAACTTTGGCTGAAATTCATTCAACCTGTTATCGAGGCGCGCATTATACAGAGATATTGTTATTTGACAAGAACTTTATTAAATAACGTCTTGATAAAGGTTCGAGTACTTCAATTGATGTGAGTTGAAGAGGAATTTTCTTAATGCTTCCTTCCCCTCCTGTAAATCCTTAAATTTAGCTGCAACAATATTTTTATCATGTCTGACTAAGTCTAGCTCAAGCTTGAGAGGCTCTTCACCTGCTAAACTCATTTCAAATGAATACTGCTTTAGGTCAATATAATTATTACCTGAGTTAGGTACTTTTAACGTTAACCCTGTAGCCGAAAGTGACAATATTTCAATTTTTTGATCATGAGAAATATCAATGACGGCTACATTTTTAGGCGTTTTTATTCGCCAACTACGCTCGTGCCCTCTTACGTCAATAACTTCAGGAGTGCCTAATTTAGGTGAGAATACACCTTGTTTATTAATGGTTAAAGTGACAGGGAACCATAATTGATAATGACTAATTTCTGCTAATAACGTTAATTTACTACCCACTAGCACTTGTCTTAAATTCTGAGGCACGCCTGCTTGCACAACAAACTTGGGATGTGAGTCACTAATTATGCTATCGGTTGATTTTTCAGCAAAGATATTGTTGAAAAATTCCAATTCTTCCGCCGAAAATTCCACTTGAATCCCACACTGCTTGTTGTTTTATCCTATCATTATAACAAAAGCTTTAGGAAGTGCAATTTCCGAGCTGGAACCGCTCAATTACCGAGCTAGAACCGCTCAATTACCGAGCTAGAACCGCTCAACTACCGAGCTGTAACCGCTCAATTACTGAGCTAGAACCACTCAATTACTGAGCTGGAGGCGCTCAATTACTGAGCTTCACGGTAGTAATCTTATTCTTCAGAGCCATTAAGTATATCGGAAAAATTTTCTAGCTTATCAAGTGCCAAACCATGAATAGATTTACGTGGATAACGGCCTGTCTTACTAATAATACCCGCATCTACATTCATCAATAACTCCAGTGCTTGATCAATTGTTTCAACGGCATGTATTGAAAACTCTCCGCGAGACACCGCATTAATCACTTCATCATTAAGCATTAAGTTAATAACGTTGGTTTGCGGGATTATAACACCTTGTGTTCCTGTTAAACCTTTATCTTGGCACAACTGAAAGAACCCTTCTATTTTCTCGTTAACACCGCCAATAGACTGTACTTCACCGTGTTGATTAATTGAACCTGTTATGGCAAGACTTTGATCTATTGGTAATAAGGTAATAGCAGAAATAAGTGCGCAAAGCTCAGCCATAGAGGCACTATCACCATCTATATGTCCATAGGATTGTTCTATGGCAATGTTGGCAGAAATACTTACTGGGAATGTTTGTCCATATTTATGACCCAAATACCCCGTTAAAAGCAAAACACCTTTGGAGTGAATTGATTTACCTAAGTCGACTTCTCGTTCGATATCTGTAACGCCTTCGCTACCTGCATAAACGGTTGCAGTTATACGTGCAGGAGTACCAAAAACACTATCGCCGATCTCAAGCACGGTTAAGCCATTCACTTTACCGATAAAGCTACCTTCGGTATTAATCAATACTTGTTGTTCCTTAATTTCACTGAGCCATGTTTCACTTAACCGACCAATACGACGCTTTTTCGCTGCTTGTGCTAAAGCAATATGTTGTGCTTTTAAAGGTCCTTGACTGCCTTGCTTTTGCCAGCAGTAATTTGCTTCATCCAGTAAATCATTTACCTGTACGATATTTGCTGACACTTTATGTTTATGCTCGCCTCGTCTAAGGGCATAACGAACGAGTTCTAAAACTGCATCATCACTAACTTCGGGATAATTATGTTTATCTGCACGTTGTCTGATTAATTGTCCAAACGCAATTAAATTACTATCAGTTTTATCTAGGTGACGGTCGAAATCGGCTAGCACTCTAAATAGCTCAGTAAATTCTTGGTCGTAATCTTGTAATGTATAATAAATTTCAGCATCCCCAAGCAGTACTACTTTAACTTGCATGGGAATTTTTTCTGGTTGCAAGCTATAACCACTAGGCTGGCTATATTCAGAATAAGGGTTTTCAATGGTAATTTGTTGAGTTTTTAACGCTAACTTCAAACGCGACCACACCATAGGTTGACTTAATACTTTATCGGCATCTAATAGTAAATAACCACCATTGGCCTTATGCAAAGCGCCAGGTCTTATTAAGCGATAACTGGTATAACTGCTGCCTTGAAAACTAGCAAAATCGACGTGACCAAATAAGTTTTGATAGGTAGGATTTTGCTCATAAACCACAGGAGCCCCTTTTGTGTTATCACATGGTACCAGTAAGTTTGGTAAAAAACGTTCAACCATTAGTTTGCGTAATTCTTTATCTGTCGGAGTATCATCAGACTCAGTTACTAAAATCTCTAAAACAGCATCGACTACATGGTTTTTCACTTTACCTAAATATTTTAATACGTCATCATTATTACTAAATTCTTTTTCTAATTCAGTGATATAAGGTTTAACTGCCTTCTCTGCAGTATCATTTTTAAGTTGTCGTGACTGATCAAAAGAAAGACGTTTCCATAACGGTAGCTCTAACAATTGCTCGGACAGAACGTTTTCCAATTCATTTAGCGATTTATAAAAACTTGCTCTATCAGTTTCATTTAGATTCGAAAACTCTTTATCACTTAATGGTTTACCTTCAACTAAAGGTGAAAAACCTACTTCGCCATTTTCTTCATATAAAACCACATTCTCTTTTAGAGCAAGCTCTTCGACCACTGAAATTGCTTGATCGTATTTTTGATTAAACTCTCGATCAATAGCTGACTTTTGTCTTTGGTAGCCGGGGTTATCAAAAACCTCAGGAAACAAACTAAGTAAACCATCAATAAATTTATTCATGCTTATTAATAATTTTTTGCCATCACCAGGCTTAACCGACAACGTTAACGGAATATGGCTTTTGTCAAAATTATTGGTATAACACCATTCATCAGGTGCTGTTTTCACATTAGCGAGCGAGGTTAACATTTGTTTAATTAATGTTTGTCGCCCTGTGCCATGCTCGCCCATAGCAAAAACATTGAAGCCAATTGCAGACATAGATAAGCCAAACTCTAAAGCCTCCTTTGCTCTTTCATGACCAACTAAGCCCTGCACGCCAAATTCATTGTCTTTACTGGCTGGTTCTTTATTATCGGAAAATAATGTAGCTGACAAAGGAGAAGTGAGATCATCAACAATTAGGCGGGTTTGATCTGCAAGGAAAGTAGGCATTTTAGTCATGTAAATCCTGTAAAGAGCGTTATTGAGTCTCGCTCCTAATAATGAAAGTATCGAACTTAGCGTATCGAAATTTTGGCGCTAGTGTACTTGCTAACATTTCTGCTAACAAGTAATTGTAAAGTTAAGGGTTGAGCGGGAGACGAATAAAGTCTGTTGAGCCACAATGAGCACAATCAGCAATTTCACTAAAATGCATAATAGTGATTGTTTCATCGCATTGTTCACATTGCAGTTTACCAAAGCCAATAAAGTCGCCACTTTTATATATACCATCATGATTAAAATCATCAACAAGCTCTGCCCATTCAACTTGCGATTTATCGGTTAACTTGGCGAGGTTATCCCACAATGTTTCATTTAATAAACCTAAGTAGACCGAGCTTTTGGCCTGTGCTCGATTTAATTGATAAAAGTCATGCAGATCATATTTTAAATTCTCGGTAAATTGTTGTAGCTTTTCCTCTGACATTGTTTCCGCAGCACCCGCATATAACTTAGCTTGCTTGATAAACTCGTCAATGTGCGGCTTTTGCTCAACTTTTACTTCAACCAACCAGTCGTTGAGCTTTTGATAAATATCGGCAAAATAATCATTTTGTTGTGACATTAGTATTCTCCCTTAAGGGTATTACTTTAACTATAGGTTTAAGTATAGGAAAAGTTATCGTTTACGCTTAATTATGCTTGTTGTTACCCAGTTATATAAGGTATTCTACAGCGATAATCTAACCGCTGTTTATGCAACTTTATGTCGTATAACAAGCAATTCGGTAACATCTTAAAAGCATTAGAGAAAGTCTTAATGGAAGCCATTTATAATCCCCAAGCGATTGAAGCAACAGTACAAAAATTTTGGACTGATAACAACACTTTTCAAGCTATTGAAAACCCAGACAAAGAAAAATTTTACTGCTTAGCTATGTTCCCTTACCCTAGTGGTCGACTGCACATGGGTCATGTACGTAATTACAGCTTAGGTGATGTTATTTCTCGCTACCAACGTATGCAAGGCAAAAATGTCATGCAACCTATGGGTTGGGATGCTTTTGGCTTACCCGCTGAAAACGCTGCTATTAAAAACAAAACAGCACCAGGGAAATGGACCTACGAGAATATTGACTACATGCGTAATCAATTGCAATCACTAGGTTTTGGCTATGACTGGGGCCGTGAGTTAGCTACGTGTAAACCTGATTACTATCGCTGGGAACAGTGGTTCTTTACCCAGCTTTTCGAAAAAGGTCTAGTGTATAAGAAAAATGCTACGGTAAACTGGGATCCGGTAGATCAAACTGTACTGGCAAACGAGCAAGTTATTGACGGTCGTGGCTGGCGCTCGGGTGCAATTGTTGAGCGTAAAGAGATCCCTCAATGGTTTATTAAAATTACTGATTACGCCGAAGAGTTACTTGATGATTTAGATCAGTTAACCGACTGGCCTGAACAAGTAAAAACTATGCAACGTAATTGGATTGGTCGCTCTCAAGGTGTTGAGATGACTTTTGCTGTTGCTGACTCGACAGAAAGTTTTGATATTTACACTACCCGCCCTGATACCTTAATGGGTGTTACTTATGTCGCACTTGCCGCGCAACATCCATTAGCACAAACTGCCGCCAAAGATAACGCTGATTTAGCTGCCTTTATTGCTGAATGTAAAAATAGTAAAACCACTGAAGCTGACATGGCTGCAATGGAAAAGAAAGGTGTTGATACCGGCCTTAAAGCTATTCACCCGCTTACTGGTAAATTAGTGCCTATTTGGGCTGCTAATTTTGTCCTGATGGATTATGGCTCAGGTGCGGTAATGTCTGTACCGGGACACGACCAGCGTGATTATGAATTTGCCACAAAATATGGTTTAGCCATAGAGCAAGTTATTGCTGGACAAGAGTCTGATGATATTAACAAAGCGGCTATTATAGAAAAATCTACCTTAATTAATTCAGGTGAATTTGACGGCCTAGATTTTGAGCAAGCTTTTAAAGCCATTAGTGATAAATTGACTAGCGAAAACAAAGGTAAGATAACTACTAACTACCGTTTACGTGATTGGGGGGTTTCTCGACAGCGTTATTGGGGTACACCAATCCCAATGATTAATCTGGCTAACGGAGAATCGGTACCTGTACCAACAAGTGAATTACCGGTAATATTGCCAGAAGATGTGGTCATGAATGGTACTACCTCACCGATAAAAGCGGACCCTGAGTGGGCAAAAACGACTTATAACGGTGAAGAAGCGCTGCGTGAAACAGATACCTTTGATACTTTTATGGAATCATCATGGTATTACGCACGTTATTGTTCACCTAATGACGATACCCAAATGATTGACCCTGCTAAAGCAAACTATTGGTTACCTGTTGATCAATATATCGGTGGTATTGAGCACGCTATTTTACATTTATTATATTCACGTTTTTTCCATAAACTATTACGTGATGTTGGTTTAGTTGATTGTGATGAACCATTTAAAAAACTTTTATGCCAAGGCATGGTTTTAGCTGAAACTTATTACCGTGAAGCTGACAATGGCGCACAAGAGTGGATTGCTCCAAGTGATGTCACTGTAGAGCGTGACGATAAAGGTCATGTTACCTCAGCAATAAGTAAACTTGATGGTCAGCCAGTGCTATCTGCCGGCATGAGTAAAATGTCTAAATCAAAAAATAACGGCATTGACCCACAAGAAGTTATTGAAAAATACGGCGCTGATACTGTGCGCTTATTTATCATGTTCACTTCACCACCAGAGCAAACACTAGAATGGTCTGACGCCGGTGTTGAAGGTGCATATCGCTTTGTTAAGCGTGTTTATAAGTTAGCGAATGACTTCACTGAAAGTACTAAAGGTACTCCTGTAGCAGATATTACCGGATTAACATTAAACAGTAACCAGAAGAAATTACGCCGCGAATTACACAAAACCATTGCCAAAGTAACCGATGACATAGGTCGCCGTAATACCTTTAATACTGCCATTGCTGCCATCATGGAGTTAATGAACCATTTAGGGAAAGCCAAGTTAAACAGCGATGAAGATAAAGCGGTAATGCAAGAAGCGGTTCGCTCGGTTGTGTTGATGCTAACGCCAATTACTCCACACTTATGTCATCATTTATGGCAGGTTGTTGGCGGTAGTGACTTAAATGTTGAAGATGCTAGCTGGCCTGTAGTTGACGATAGCGCGCTAGTTGAAGATGAAAAGCTTATTATTGTGCAAGTGAATGGTAAGTTACGTGCAAAAATTACTGTTGCTGCTGATGCAAGTAAAGAAGATGTTGAAACACTTGGCTTAAATGACGAAAGCGTATTGAAATTTACCGATGGCAATACCATACGCAAAGTTATTTATATTCCAGGTAAATTACTTAATATTGTCGCCAACTAACTGGGTTATTGATAAATGTATAAATTAAGCCTTGTCATTAAAAGCTTAATTATCGCATTGTTAACCACAAGCTTATTATCAGCTTGTGGTTTTCAACTACGCGGTGATTATTTGCTCGACGATGATTTACAAACACTTTATGTTAGTTCAAGCGATGTTCACGGTGAATTAACGCGGTTAGTTAAGCTCAATTTGACTCGCAACCAAGTTAATGTATTAAAACACTCAAAAACTGACATTCCTGAATTACGTATTCTTTCAGATAAGTTAGATAGACGAACATTATCATTATTCTCTAATGGACAAGTAGCAGAGTATGAACTGATATATTCAGTGCATTATCAAGTACGCTTTACTGGTGAAGATGCAAAAAACTTTCGCTTTGAGCTTTATCGCGATTACCAAGACGACCCTAACCTCGCCTTGGCAAAAAGCCGAGAGTTATCTTTATTGTTAAGTGAAATGAGAACCTCGGCTGCCGATAAAATATTACGTGATTTGGCAAGAATTCAACGTTAGTTAAAGTAAGAACGTTTTGATAAGTTTCACAACCCACTGTAAAGCACACATTTTATAGTTAATAAAAGGCCTTCATGAAAATTTACCATAACCAGCTAGATAATACCCTACGTCAGGGTTTCAAACCTGTGTGGTTGGTTTTTGGTGATGAGCCATGGCAAAAAAATAACAGCTTAGCTGCCATTAAAAACCATGCTAAAAACCAAGGGTTTAGTGAGATTATTCGTTTTAGTAGTGATACTGGCTTTGATTGGCAGCAGTTACTTGATGAATATCAATCGTTAAGCCTTTTTGCTAGCCAACGTATCATTGAAATTGAATTAACAACGGTAAAAGTTGGCGATGCTGGTAACAAGGCCTTGCTTGCTTTAGCTGAACGATTAACACAAGACATTAATAGCGGTCATGTTCCACAGGATGTGATATTTATATTCCACGGCGCAAAACTTGATGCAGCTAGCGCAAATAGAAAGTGGTTTAAAACCCTGACCCAATTAGGCTGCTATCTACCATTGTATGATATTGAGCTAAAACTCATGCCTCAATGGTTAAATAACCAAGCAAGACAGTTACAACTTCATATATCTCCAGAATTAAACGCGCTACTTATTGAGCTCTTTGAAGGTAATTTACTCGCACTTGCCCAAGAGCTAGATAAACTTGTCTTACTCTTTGGCTCACAAAACATTAGTATTGAACAAGCTGAGCAGCTAATCATTAATCAAGCGAAATTTAATCCTTTTCAGGTTATTGATGCTTTATTGCGAGGAGATTGTGCTAAATGTATCACTATGCTTGATCAGCTACAGCAAGAAGGCATGGCTCCAGCTCAATTAATTTGGGTCTTCCATAAAGAAATAAACCAGTTATACACCATGTTAAATCAATTAGCTCAAGGTGAGAGTATTGCTAATATTTATAAGCAATACCGTATTTGGGATAAACGCAAACCTTTATACCAACATGCGTTAACCAATATCAAACTTGATAACGTAAAGCGTGCCATGACCCGTATTGCAGATATAGACTTATTAAGTAAAACCAGTAGCGAGTTTAATATTTTTATTTTATTAGCTGATTTGTGCATCACCTTGTATCACGGTGAAAAAACAGCAGCCTTCAGTCTTAATTATGGCTAATCAAAAAATGGCTAATCAAAATAGAGAAATCAATTCGCACAAACCTAGCCTCGATAAAGGTATAGGTATTTTAGGTGGCACTTTTGATCCTATTCATTTAGGCCACACTCACTCTGCCCAAGCGGTAGCCAATGAGCTAGGTTTACAGAAAATACTGTTAATACCCGCACATATTCCCCCCCATAAAATTTCACCTGACTTAGTACCCCACGCAAGTGCCGAGCAACGCGCAGCCATGGTTGAAATTGCTTGTAAAAATAGTACTCTATTTACCTGTGACCAACGAGAATTAAAGCGTTCGGGACACTCTTATACGGTTGATACACTTAAAGAGTTAAAGCTGAAATACCCTGACCAGCCCATATATTTTATTATTGGCATGGATTCTCTCATGACATTTACTCATTGGCATCAATACCAAGAGATTTTATCCTTGTGTCATCTGGTGGTGAATACTCGACCAAATTACCCTATTGAACAATTGAATGATGAAACAAAGGTATTACTTAAAAACTATCAAACGACTGACATTGCTCAATTAACTCAACTTGAATCAGGAAAGATATTTTTTGCTCATAAATGCTTTTTTGATATTTCATCAACACGTATTCGTCAAGAATTAGTGCAAAAACAAAGTTGTAATCATCAATTACTCCCTTCAATTTCAGAATTTATTAACAAAAATAATCTTTACCGTTAACCCTGCGCGTAAAAAGTGTTAATATCGTACTATTATTTATAGTCGCTCGATTAAGAGCACATCAAAAGTTACGATTAACGATAGGAATAACACCTTGCAAACTGAACAACTTAAAGCATTTGTCATAGAAAAACTTGAAGACATGAAAGGCAGAGATATCATCGCTCTTAATATTAGCGACAAAGCAAGCTTTGCTGATTACATGATTATTTGTTCAGGTAATTCAAACCGCCATGTAAAATCTATCGCTCAATCAGTAGCTATGGAGTGTCGTGCTCAAGGTGTTGAGCCGCGTGGTATGGAAGGTAACGATGTTGGTGAGTGGGCATTAGTCGACTTAGCAGATATCATCGTTCATGTGATGACTGATGAACAACGTGATAAGTATAACCTTGAGCAACTTTGGGCTGAATAGATTATTGCTTAGCGTTGCCTAATAATAAAACGAGTGTGGTGTGGTGTAAGTTTACATAGTGGATTACTCTTCTATAGCCCCTACTCTCGTTATTTTATCAAAGTTTCACTCTAGTCAACTTCAACCTAGTTACTTAAATTGGCTAACTTCAATCGACTAAGTAACTCGATAACCTTTCAATGATAATAAACCTAATAGTCCAGATAGATTTATGAAACTCACTTTATACGCCGTTGGTAGCAAAATGCCTGCATGGGTTAGCCAAGGGTTTGCTGAGTACAGCCGCCGCTTCCCTCGTGACTTAAGCTTTAACTTGGTTGAAATTCCTGCTGGAAAACGTGGTAAAAATGCTGACATCAATCGTATTCTAGCTAAAGAGGGTGAATTATTACTTGCTGCAATCCCTAAAGGAAACCGCATCGTTACCCTTGAAGTCGAAGGACAACCTTGGACAACACCAAAGCTTGCCAAACAGCTTGAAAGCTGGCAACTTGATGGCAGAGATGTCGCGTTACTTGTTGGTGGACCAGAAGGTTTAGCGCCCGCTTGTATTAAAGCATCAGAGCAAAAGTGGTCTTTATCAGCGCTAACGCTGCCTCACCCAATGGTACGAATACTCATAGCAGAGAGTTTGTATCGCGCTTGGAGTGTAAACACTAACCACCCTTATCATAGAGAATAGCTTTTGTTGATGATTCCCTTAGCCATACTTTTAGTAAATATTATTATTTTTAATAGCGTGCACTAATGTCTAAACGTCGCGTTGTTATTCGAAATCAATCCGCTGAAGCAAATTTATTTGCTCGAAGAACTTTCATTGCTTTTGCTGGTGTTGTACTGGTTATATTAATACTTTTTGGTAATGTATTTAACTTACAAGTTGAATCTTTTGAGAAGTATCAAACTCGCTCCAACTCTAATCGCATTAAGTTACTACCCGTCGCGCCAAATCGTGGTTTAATCTATGACAGAAATGGTGTGTTACTCGCCGATAATAAGCCCGTATACAGCTTAGAAGTCATCGCTGAAGATGTTGATGATATAAAAGCTAGCGTTGAGCAAGTCAGTCTGTTACTCAATATTAGTCCAGAGCGACAAACTAAATTTTTCAAATCCATGAAAAGTAAACGTCGGTTTAAACCGGTAGAGTTACATTCTCGTTTAAGTGATCAACAAGTTGCTTTATTTTCAGTTAATCAGCATAAATTCCCTGGGATTTTTGTAAGCGCACGCTTGAAACGTTATTACCCTTTTTCCGATTTAACCACACATAACCTAGGTTATGTAGCCCGAATAAATAGAAAAGATGCTAATAAATTAGACCAAGAAGGTAAATCTGAAAACTACGCTGCTACCTATGGTATTGGCAGGCTAGGTATCGAAAGATACTATGAAGATATGCTGCACGGCACCATTGGTCATCAAGAGGTTGAGATAAATAACCAAGGCAGAGTGATTCGTACGCTCAATTACACTCCGCCAGTACCAGGTAAAGATCTCACGTTAACCTTAGATATTGAATTACAAATGATTGCTAAACGAGCTTTATCAGGTAAGCGCGGCGCAATAGTAGCAATGGATCCTCGTACTGGTGGTATTTTAGCCATGTATTCAAATCCAAGTTACGATGGTAACTTATTTGTTCATGGCATTAGTAATAAAAACTATAAAAAATTACTTGAATCAAAAGATTTACCACTTATTAACCGCAGCGTCCAAGGTTACCCACCAGCCTCTACTGTTAAGCCCTTCCTCGCGTTAACTGGCTTAGAAGAAAATGTTATCACGCCAACTACCGAAATTTACGACCCCGGTTGGTATCAACTAAAAGGCTTACCTAATAAATATCGAGATTGGAAACCTTGGGGGCATGGCATGGTTAATTTAACCAAGGCTATAGAGCAATCCTGTAATATCTATTTTTATGATCTCGCCTTTAAATTGGGCATTACTAAAATCAGCAATATGATGGAAAGATTTGGCTTTGGTGATTATACCGGTATTGACATACACGAAGAAAGTAAAGCTATTATGCCCAGTGTTGCTTGGAAGCGCGCCCGATATAATAAGTCTTGGTACACAGGAGAGACTCTTTCGGTTGGTATTGGGCAAAGCTATTGGACAGTAACCCCTCTACAGTTAACGCAAGCTTTAACCACCTTAGTAAATCATGGGGAACGTAAGGTGCCACATTTATTAAAAGCCAATAGTGAATTGATCATTGAGAGTAGTGGTAATGCTTATCATCAAATTACGCCAACAATCTATGAGCCACGCGCACCATTAAAGCTTAAAGAAGACAAAAATTGGGATCTCGTGTTACAAGCGATGCATAATACGGTACAAAAATTTGGTGCTACCGCTTATAGACCATTTAAAGGCTCTACCTATGATGCGTCAGGTAAAACAGGCTCAGCTCAGGTTGCACGTATAAAACAAGATGAAAAATATGATGCGAAAGCGACTTCAGAAAACAAACGCGATAACGCTATGTTTATTGCTTTCGCACCTTTTGACAAACCAGAAATTGTTATTGCCGTTGCTATTGAAAATGTAGCTAAAGGTGGCGGCGCTACCAATGCAGCTCCCGTAGCGAGACAAGTTATGGATCAGTATTTCGGTGATAGAGTCATTACCAGCCAAACACATAAAGCTAAACCTGCAACTAAATCAAACGAACATTCAGCCATAACAACACCTCAAGAGGCTGACTAATGCGCAGTAGCGGACAAGACCAACATAAAATTCATAGCCTTTGGCAGCGACTTCATATCGATGTACCTTTACTATTAGGTCTCATCTCATTATTGGCTTTAGGATTATTTCTTGTTTACAGCGCGGGAGGTCAGGAAACAGCCGTTGTTTATCGTAAGGCAAGAAGCATTGGTGTTGCCCTACTTGGCATGTTTATTGTGGCGCAAATCCCACCATTGGTGTATCGGAAGTGGGCAGTCCCCGTATTTGTCTTGGGTTTATTAATGCTGGTAAGTGTGCTGTTGTTTGGTCATGTTGGTAAAGGTGCTCAACGTTGGCTTGATTTAGGTTTTATAAAATTTCAGCCCTCTGAAATTATGAAACTCATCGTGCCAATTATGATTGCTTGGTTTGTTAGCCAAGATAACTTACCAGTGAAAATATCCACGGTAATACTTGCCTTTATTCTAGTGCTACTGCCAACTTTACTTATCGCTAAGCAACCCGACTTAGGCACTTCTTTGTTAATCGCTAGCTCCGGAATTTTTGTTATTTTTCTTGCTGGTGCTAGTTGGCGTTTGATTTCCGCTTGTGTTGGTTTAGCCTCAGCATTCGTCCCTATTTTGTGGATGTTTTTGATGAAAGGTTATCAAAAACAACGCGTTTTGACCTTTTTAAATCCAGAGCAAGATCCCCTTGGCTCAGGCTACCATATCATTCAATCTAAAATAGCTATCGGCTCTGGAGGTATTGAAGGTAAAGGTTGGTTGCAAGGTACACAATCTCAACTAGAGTTTTTACCCGAACGCCATACTGACTTTATTTTCTCGGTATTTAGTGAAGAGTTTGGTTTAATTGGCGTTGCCGCCTTACTTGCTCTGTATTTATTTGTGGTAATGCGCGGTTTGTGGATTGCCGTCAATGCCCAACACGCCTTCACCAAGCTACTGGCAGGTAGCCTTACCCTTACCTTTTTTGTTTATGTTTTTGTTAATATTGGCATGGTATCAGGACTATTACCTGTGGTGGGAGTACCACTACCTTTGGTTAGTTATGGTGGAACTTCAATGGTGACATTAATGCTAGGCTTTGGCATATTAATGGCTATTAGTACGCATCGACGCTTCCATGTTTAGACTGAATTAAACAAGTCTATTCAATTAAATAAATTGCCTATGCACATGGCTCAGGGACGTCATCCCCGTGGTGGCTTAGTCGGGGATCCAGTTTCTAAAAAGTGATGGATCTTCGATCAGAGACTTCGAAGATGACGTTTACAGCAAGCTCCTGAGTTAACTACATAGGCATGTTAAATAATGACTATTTTCCTTTACTGTGAAATCTATAAAATTTATGAAAGTTATGAACCCAACTGTTAAATATCTGTGTTTTATTTCGTTGTTCTCTTTATTAAGTGCTTGTAGCTCTGACCGTTATCAGCAAAAAAATGATAGTACACCTACGCGTCTACCAAGCCAGGCTGAGTTAAAAGATGCTATTGCCCGAGCAGAGCCACACAGCCGTGGTGGTAATAAAAACTATCAAGTGTTTGGTAAACCCTACAAAGTATTGTCAACTGCACAAGGTTTTGAGCAAACAGGTAAAGCCTCTTGGTACGGAAAAAAATTTCATGGTCACCTCACTTCTAATGGTGAAATTTATGATATGTATACCATGAGCGCCGCTCATAAGAACTTACCTTTACCAACGTATTTAAAAGTCACCAATACCGCGAATAATAAATCTGTCATTGTACGCGTTAATGATCGAGGCCCTTTTCATCAATCACGTATTATTGATTTATCTTATAGTGCCGCCTATAAACTCGACATGTTAAAAACGGGTACTGCACAAGTTAAAATCACCGCAATTACTGATTTTGATACAAAAACAGGCAAGGTTAAAATTTCAGAAAAAAAACCTGATCCCTCTGTAGTTAGTGCAATAGCGCCTGCCCCAGTTAAATCAGCCATTCCAAAACAAAGCGCTCTTCAAAAAGAGACAAGTATGGGTATTACCACACCCTATATTCAAGTCTTAGCAACCAGCAAAAAAGAGCTTGCTATTAGCACGGCCAATAAGCTAAAAACTCAATACAAACAACAGACCAGTTACCCTGAGCATCAGGGACTTTATCGCATTCAAATAGGCCCTATTGGAGATATTGCGACATTGAACGCGTTATTGTTGTCATTAAAAGAAAATGGCTATCCTAATGCTTACCCGCGAACCTCACCACAATAAACGTCAAGCACAAATGCCCAACTAAAGAAGGTAATAGCGTCACTCAACACCAAATTTTATAAACGTTGTTACATTTTTAATGTGTTTTCTGCGAAATTATGGAAATACCAAACGGATTAATTAATTGGCCAACTTAGAAATACATTAGCGAGCTTAGAACAAACAAAATGAGTTAAACATAGTTATTCTATATTTCATTCATTTCGTGATGTTATCAGTTTGCTAATTAATTCCCAAAGGGCGAGTTTAAAAGGCTTACATGCGGCGTTATTGATTTTGACAAGGGTGGTCAATAAATTAGTCCGATTGGTATAATATCTGTTTTTTTTCCATAGCCAAGTTTTTTAGAAGTGGTATACTTTCGTCCAGTTGATTTCCCTTCATTTTTCACATACGACTAACACTATGACCAAAAAAACAAAACTGTCTGGTAAGTTTTCTACCAATAAATTATTTACCTTTTTCAGTGGCGCTTTATTTAGCGCCGCAATTGTACTTATACCAAGCGCGCACGCTATTACTATTATCCCCGATGCGCCAGCTGAAGAAAATGCGGATACTCAGTTAGCGCCTGCAAGTTTAACTAAAATAATGACCAGTTATATTATTGGTAAAGAACTTGAGAGTGGCAACATTAAAAACACTGATAAAGTCCTAATCAGTGAAAAAGCCTGGGCTAAAAAATTCCCAGACTCTTCCAAAATGTTCATTGAAGTCGGTACTGAAGTATCTGTAAGTTTATTAAACCAAGGAATTATCGTTGCCTCGGGCAATGATGCCTGTGTTGCTATGGCTGAACATATTGCCGGTAGTGAAAGTGCGTTCGCTGATTTAATGAATGCACACGCTGAACAATTAGGCATGTCGAGTAGTTTTTTTGAAAATAGCCACGGTTTAGATAGTACTTCTCATATGACTACGCCAAGAGATATGGCAACACTAGCTATCGCGCTTATTCGCGAAGTACCTGAAGAGTATGCTTAAATGTTGACGGTATGAAGACTGGCCACACTTCTAATGCGGGTTATAGCTTAGTTACCTCAGCAACAAAAGGTGACATGCGTTTAGTTACCGTTGTTATGGGCACAGCAAGTGAGCGAGCGCGAAAAGTAGAAAGTAAAAAATTACTGAACTATGGCTTCCGATTCTTTGAAACCATTACACCATATAAAGCGGGTGAAAAATTTATTGCTAACCGTGTTTGGATGGGTGAAAAAGAAAATGTAGATTTAGGCATTATCTCAGATACACCAATCACCATTCCACGTGGTCAACGTAAAAACTTAAAAGCTAACTTTGAGTTAAACCAGCAGTTAACTGCACCATTAGCTAAAGGAACGGTTGTAGGGACTTTATTTTTACAGCTAGCAGATGAAGATATAGCTCAATACCCATTAGTAACATTAGAAGAAGTTAACGAAGGTAGCTTATTTAGCCGTTTAGTAGATTATGTTAAGTTGCAGTTTGCTAACTAAAAACAGTTAAGAATACAGCGAAAAAAGCCTCTTTATTGAGGCTTTTTTATTTTTTTTGATAAAGAGTTATAAACAAAATAATATCAGCCCTGAATTTTTAATGATAAAATGCCGATATTACGTTTCAACCTAGCGCTAAAAGAAGTAAATAAAATGAATACCAAGTTTGACGAATTATTAGAATTTCCGACCGTATTGAACTTTAAAGTCATGGGTGTTGCCTGTGATGAGTTACCTGATTTGATCATAGCTGAACTACAAAAGCATACACCTGGTGACTACGTACCCAAAATAAAACCAAGCTCTAAAGGCACCTATCACTCAGTTTCTATTGCCGTAACCGTTACCAGTAAAGAGCATATTGAAACTATTTATAAAACATTAACTGCTATTGATCAGGTTCGATACGTTTTATAACCCCGTTTAATACCATTAATTTTGAAACCCCAGATTGACGAGGTTTGCCGAATGCACTCAAATTCAACAGTCGAAAAAAGTGTTAACAGCCTTGCTGATTCATTAGTCATCCGTCAGCTAAATACCATGGATTACAGCCAAGTTTGGCAAGCCATGAAAGATTTTACAGATAATCGTGATGACACTACCGCCGATGAATTATGGTTGGTAGAGCATCCTGCCGTTTTTACCCAAGGTCAAGCAGGTAAAGCTGAACATCTACTAGTACCAGGTGATATTGAAGTCGTAAAAGTTGACCGAGGCGGTCAAGTGACTTATCACGGACCTGGCCAACTGGTGGTTTACGTTATGATTAACCTACGCCGTAAAAAAATTGGTGTAAGACAATTAGTAACTTTGATCGAAAACAGTATAGTGTCGGCTTTAACCGATTATGATATCGCCGCTTACGCTAAAGCTGACGCGCCGGGTGTTTATGTTGATGAGAAAAAAATTGCCTCATTAGGATTACGAGTTCGCAAAGGATGCTCTTTTCATGGCTTAGCTATGAATGTGAATATGGATTTATCACCATTTCTTCGTATAAGTACTGCATTAGTGAAACATTTAATAAACTTACTTGAAGCTAACAATGTTAGCTATCAAATAGGTTTACCAAACGAGAATAATACGCATCATGAGTAACGACTTAACCTCAGAAACAAAAACAGCCAATCGTGCTGCCGGCGAAAAATTTCGCGATGCAGATAAATTAGCTCACATCCCAATTAAAGTTGTCAGCTCAACTAAAGCGACAATGTTACGTAAACCAAGTTGGCTGCGTATCAAGTTACCTCGTTCTAGTGAGCGTATTGATAACATCAAAGCTAATTTACGTAAAAACAACCTTCACTCTGTATGTGAAGAAGCGTCATGCCCTAACTTATCTGAATGTTTTAACCACGGTACAGCCACCTTTATGATTTTAGGTGATATTTGTACGCGTCGCTGCCCATTTTGTGATGTTGGCCACGGTCGCCCACTCGCTCCAAATAGTGAAGAACCGAAAAAATTAGCGAATAGTCTTAAAGATATGGGCTTAAAGTACGTTGTTATTACTTCGGTTGATAGAGATGATTTACGTGATGGTGGCGCACAGCAATTTGCTGATTGTGTGAAAGAGATTAGTGAACAAGCGCCAAATACTAAAGTAGAAATATTAGTACCCGATTTTCGTGGTCGAATGGACCGAGCGCTTGAAATACTTAATCAACATCCGCCACATGTACTAAACCACAACATGGAAACCGCGCCACGTCTTTATACTAAAGTACGTCCAGGCGCCAACTACCAATGGTCATTAGACTTACTTAAGCGTTTTGGTGAAGCAAATCCAGGCGTGACCACTAAATCTGGTTTGATGGTTGGTTTAGGTGAAACTAACGAAGAAATCTTAGAAGTAATGCAAGACTTACGCAATCACGGTGTAACTATGCTAACTATTGGTCAGTACCTTCAACCAAGTAAAGATCATCTAGCTGTTGAACGCTATGTACATCCTGATGATTTTGCTATGTTTGAGCGTGAAGCCAAGAAAATGGGCTATGAACACGCTGCTTGTGGTCCACTTGTTCGTTCAAGTTACCATGCTGATAAACAAGCCGCTGGTGAAGAAGTTGTGAGTTACAACCCTTCTAGCGACTAGACAACGATATTTTGTACTACATCGTTATTTTGTACTGGGACGTTATAAAATAATGGCGAGGAATATTCCTAAAATACAGGAGTTTCCCGCCGATGAACGTTATTGGCGAGTTGATGCCTTTGGCGCAATCATTCGCAACCATAATATCCCCTCTGAACCCTTCATACAGATTATTATCAGCCCATTTGTTCATAACGACTTAAGTTCTAAAGAGCCAAAAGAATTAGCTTCTGCTAATGCAGTAAATGATGACGATAGAAAGTCAATTCAAATTGGTGTTGGCCAACTGCCATTTATTTCTATTGGTTCCGTATGGAAAAATGGCTTTATACAGTCATTCAAATCAGGAACAGAGAACGTTCTCTATGGTGTTAACATCATTGATGACAATATAAAAATCATCAATGCTAACCATAAAATTGATGGGAAATATCTTATTCCCCCTAGTTTCTATAAGTTTGGTAAAGAAGGTCTTTACTCCAAACTCATAGCAATTAGTTCAAAAGGCGATCCCTTTGGTATATTGATCCCTGTAATAGAAGTTATTCGATTTTACTATGCATTATCAACACATCTTTCACATGCTGTTTTTTCTGGAGCCTTTAAGCATAATATTAATTCACTTATTAACCCTGAAAACAGTGGTAATATTGAAGATGAGTCTCGATGTATTTTGCATTTAAGAAAACAGATCACTGATGAAGAGGGTTGGGTTATTGGCCGTATACTTAATGCCAAAGAAGCATTTGAAGGTGCAAACCAACCATTTGACGATATATTACAGAACTCTATTAACAATATTAGATGGATACATGTTGCTTCAAAATTCCCATTTACAGGTTTAACCAATTTAACCGCAAGAACAAAGAAAATTCTCTCTATTACAGAAAACGGATGGAGAACGTTAGTTTTAGGGTTAGAGCATTGTACCGCACCTTTTCCGTTTGAAAATGCAACTTTCCCTCGCGATAATGATAACCATCGAGAAGCAGACCCAAGTAAAAACCTTTCATTTGAAGATAAGAAGTCTGCTTGGCTTACACCCAAAAACAAAGAATCTGATGGTAGTAAGGATCTACAAAACAAACGGGAAACAAATAAAGAATGTTCGACTGAAACAATTACCTTACCAACAAATCGCTTCGCTGCAATAGAAGGAAAAAAGCCAGATAAACCAACAAAAGAACAATGTCACTATATGAGTGGCATTGCAGCAGTACAGAATGATAAGGACTCAGACTCCTTAACTACTGGTCAGGGACATGATAAAGATTCAAGTGCCGGTAGAGGAAATGTTATCCACCAACGTGTACGCTCTAAATCACTTCCTGCAAGCTTTAATTATTTTAGAGTAGCTATTGAATTATTAAATAAAAAAGATGCTATCTCTGCTTATGTCAGGTCATTAAACGAGCTTATTAAATATTTACCACTGACTAAATCTGCTCGATATAGGCAGTGGGCGTATTTAGACTCAAAAACATATTGTCGTCGACAAGTAATAACAGCCAACATTGAATATCAAAATTGCCAGTATATCTTATTAGAGTTTGAATCTAGGAAAGGTGAAAGCTTTAATGTTGCCTTGATAAGCGTTACTCCTGGATATCAAATATCTGATATTGGGCTAAATAAGTTATTAGGAAAGTTAGCCTATGAAAAAGGTGTATGGGCTAAAATATCTCATCTATTTTCAGATATAGAAGTTGTTACTTTGAAACATACTTGGACAAATGAAGAGCAATTTTCAAATGCCATATTTAGAAAGTTATAGCAATATACTTTTTAGAGCTTAAGCTCCCATTCGGGTTTTGGCTTATCCCCCTTTAGCCATAAATCAGCAAGTTCATCAGGCCGCATAAACCATTTAGTTTGAAAGCTATCTATATCTTGAATGCAATTGAAAAAACCACTGTCGTCCGCCACAACAAATGCGGGAAGAATAAGATAATTATAAAGGTCTACATCAATACCATCGTTTATATTTTTTTGTTCATAAGGTTATACGGCTTTTTTTCTGTAAACTTCTTACAACTTGTCTTATTCGATAACGTATCTCTAAATGCCTACGTACAGCAATCGAAGGTTCAATGTATGTATCCGATGATATATGTTCACTCACTTTCCCTACAAGAAAATCAGCCACAACTTTGGGTTGAGAATTTGCTATATCAATTCCATAACAAAAGGCCGTTTCAGCAAAACTTCTTATAAAATCAGCCCAATTATCTCGCTCTTCTTTACAAGTTTTCTCTAATGAAGGACCAAAGTGAGCGTATTCACGATCTGGCATCAACATTTGATACCAGCCGTGTTGCGATAGGTAGGAGATCTCCTCAAGACCTTCTCTCAATTGATGAAGGCCAATAATAACTTCTAAATCCCTTTTACCTGGTAGTATTGGTAAATCTTTATTAAGGAATGTTTTTAAAAGATCTATCATTTTATTATAACCAACAATCGGTATACGCCCAGATCGCACTTGTATCAGCAACTCCGCAACAGTTGAATCAGCAAGACTAAAAGAATATCCATCCTTCGACATTTTTGAATAAGTACTTACCCAGCTTGGTGTTTCAGAATGTGCTAAATTTCTAACAGGTGATGTGTCAAGAACAACAATAGTTTGCTCATCAGTAAAAAAAATTCTTCTTCATATTACTGATGATTTAAATCCTTTTAGTTAAGATCAAGTTTTATATGCCCAATCTAACAATGGTTGCAGATTAGAAATGATTGTTTCGACTTCCGTGATATCAGGGTTAAAACTCCCATGACCAACACTATTTAGAACCAATACATTATCAAACTGTCTAGATTTAGAATTAGCTTGTGCGCATTTAAATGCTTTTTCTTCACCTAGCACAAAAAAATCTCCTTTATTATTGGACATATAATTAACTAGTGCCTGAATCCCCATTTGCTCTACACGGTTATACTGAGGTAAAAAGTCTTTTTGAATTCGCTCCAATATTCCTTTTTCTAACACAACCCTCAAACTAAGAGTAGCGCTTATAGCTCTATCTGCAACTATTTGATATCTCAGCTCTTCAATAAAAGATCTAATCCCTAAGGTCGCTATATCAGAGTCTTTAAGCTTAATTAAATATTCGAATATCATATCTCGCTGAGATTTGCTTTTCTTTTTAGTTTTCTTTTTAGGCGCAGGCTTACTTTTTCCTTTTGCCTGTTTTGAAGGTTCTGGCTTTTTATTAGAAGGAGGTGGAATATCAGCTTCCGTGTTCACATGATTTATTTCATTATCATTTATATCTGCACGGTGTGTTTCACATTGTTGGATAAACAAAGCAACTTCTTCATCTTCCATTAACTTTTCTATGAATACATCCTCATCAAAATCAATACCATCCTTAGTATATGTAACAGGAAGACCGTCAATATTTAATTCACCATATAACCTTTGCCCACGGTATTTATTGTTAGTACCGTATAGCTTTTCTGGTTTATTTTCTTTTTCATGTGTTCCAACTATTACTCGACCATTTCTGAAATATATTAACCCTTGATTTTTATTACCATAACGTGCTGTTTTTAGTATATATATAAACCCTGTTATCGCTGACGTTACTCCTTCATACGTATAATCAAAATCTATCTTTTTAAACCAACGTCTCTCATTACCGATAGCATAATAAGTTTTCTTTCCTTGCCTAGTTACAAGTTTATTAACTTCAGATATTAAAGCTGTATTATCCGCGTGGGAGCTATATATAAGATTTCTAGTGTTATCCCCGTCTATAGACGCTTTAAGTTCAAGTATTTTATTAAACTCTCCTTCACGCGTATATTTTTGATAAATTTCGCTAATTGTCTGACAAATAGCTTCAACCTTACTTTTATCAAAATATCTTCTACTCCGAATATCTTTAAGTGTTACAACTACCCCATGGTTAATGCTGTAGTTCTCACTATCATTAACTAATATTGTACTTTGTCCTTTATCTAGCAATTTAGGCAAATCAAAACTTACAGTATGATATTCTGGTTCATGAATGTTTTTTGTGACTAATTGCCAGGTATCCGTAAACCAAACTGCCGCAGCTTTCATGCCTATACCAAACTCACTTAATCCTTCGACAATAGGCTTCTTAGCTGGCTTAAAAGCTCTTGCCAACTCACTTTTTAGCATTCCTGGTCCATTATCAATAATTTCAATAGAGTTACGCTTAGAGGTATCTCTGTCATATTCATTTGTATAAAAATTTAAGGTAACAGATAAAGTTTTAGGTTTTTCAATAGATTCAGAGTGTTGAAATGCATGTATTGCATTATCAATGAACTCAGCTAAAGCGAATGCAGGATTGTAGCCTTGCTGCGGTAGGATTCTGTACATTCCCATATCGGGGGACACATCGACTTCAAAGTTTGTTCTATTTTTATCTTTATCATCTCTACTCACTTTTCAATTCCTTTTAATTATTAGACAACGATAATTTGTACTAAGTAGTTTTCCATACTTTTAAATTACTTGCAATCATCTCTACAACTTTTGCGTTAACGGCATTTCCTAGAGCTTTGAATGACTTAATTAAGCCATCTGGTAAATTAGGAAGCTCATGTAAGTTTTGTAATTTAGCTGCTTCATGAGCTGAAATATAACGATTTTGAGAGGGTATTATAGGTATCTGAGTTGTAGTCATTGATATTAATGATGGTGCTTTTTCAGGCTTTAAAATTCGTATTCCTGAAGCTCTAAACTGAACAATATGACTATAAATATCATGCTCAAAATGCCTTCCTCTCCATTCGAGGATCTGCCAACTGTTATTATTTTTATCTATTTTTTCAGACCAAATATCTATAGCGCTAGCATTATTTGAATAAACATCACGGCTAAACTTAACTGACTTTTCAAGCCAAGATGCAACTAACTTATTCTTTTGGCAATAACTTGGTAATAAAGCTAAAACTTCAACCCATGTATTACAGTTTTTGAGTGACTTGCCATAAGCTCCTTTATAACTTCGCATTTGCTTAATAGTCATAGAGCTAAAGTCCAAAGGATAATCGGCTCCAAATTCTGGCGCAACCAATGACATGGAAGCAAGCTTATCTAAGTTAATTAAGTTAAGTAAAGATTGCCAATGTGCCAATTGTTCTATTTTCTTAGGTTCTAAAGGTTTTGAATCACAATTATTGTCGAGAATATCAAAGAGCGATTGTTTATCTAGCTCATTGTATCTTGGCCAAATAAAGTTTCCATCTTCTAATTTACTCCCGACAATAAAAACTCGTTTTCTATTTTGAGGAATACCGACATCCACTGGTGAAATTATTTTATATTCAAGCTTATAACCTATGTTCTTGAATGACTCTTTCATATAGTCCCAAAATGAACCATCAGCAATTGTTAAAACATTAGGTACATTTTCTAAGACAATAAACTTAGGTTTATGGTGTTTTGCAATGCGAATAACATGATCTATCAATCTACCAGACTCTGGGCATTCAGAGCCTTTCTTCTTCCCTGCGAGTGAGAATGGCTGACAAGGAAAACCAGCACACATAACATCATGTTCAGGAATAATTTTCTCATCCACTTTTGTGATGTCACCATGAGGTTCTATCCCATAATTTTTTAGATATAACTCTCTCAAATGAGGTTCAAGTTCACACGCAAAAACGCACTCATACCCACTGTTGACAAACCCTGTATGAAAGCCCCCTAATCCCGCAAACAAATCGATAAATTTCATATTAACTTCCTTGTAAAGTTGATGTATTGGCTAATTGAGTAATATTTCTAAGTAAACCTCGAACTTGTCGCTCCAATTCAGGGTTACCTTGTATTGCATCTTCAATTTGTAAAAACTCTTTTCTTAATTTCAACTCTCTTGGTGCATTAGTTGTTGAGACACTAATCCCTAAAAAGTCGCAAAGTTTTGAGACACGTTTACTACTTACCTCAAATTTATTCTTTTTAATTCTCTGAACAAAATCTTTATCAAGGGGTGGGGAACCAGCTTCAATATCAGCTTTATACTTACTATTAAAGCCATCACAGCACTTTCTTAAAGAAAGCCCCCTCTTAGTTAGTTCAAATTTAACCCTTTCCGAAATTTGAAAATTTGTTAAATCATTACAATTCATACAATCACACTGTCGCATAAAAACAATACTATAAATTAATTGTAGCATTATTATACGACATGTCAAATGGTAAAAACTTGACATATCGATAAAAAATCATTACGTTTTAAAAAATATTCGCTATTATTCTCAATATATTTTACAAACTTTGTTGAATTATATTTGATTATTTTTGCTTTTGATCCCCATGGTGTAATTACGCCTTTAATAGAAGCCTGCTATAAATTAAAACCTACTGCATTAATACTGATGGGGGATAATTGTTTGAAAAAAACTATTCCGGCTACTTTTAAAAGTATCCTTGAACAGGGGATCAAGGTTTATGCCGTTAGTGGAAACCATGATTTGAGAACAATACCTCTTGCAGATATGCCTCATATGATAGACGGTAAAATAATTGAAATAGACGGGCTCAGAATCGGTGGATACGATTGGCAATTACATGATGTCATGTGTAGTCAGAACTTAGATATTGTGGTGTCTCATTATCCTCCAACAGGTTTCAAAGATATGCCGCATTACGACTGGCACCATTGCGCCATAAATACAGCAGAGCTAACCCTTAAAAGTAATGCTGTAGCAGTGTTTCACGGACATTTACATGGGCACAGGTTATTCGATCCCGTTGGTATTTACGATATCTCATGTGCTTTAGCAATTTCTACTTGTGAGCATCTATTTGACGAATGTGGAAACATATTAGGTCAAGCAATCCATAAAGGTTTTACCCCTCCCAATGATGATTATCAATACAGTATTGCAGAAATGATGAAGCGTAATTACAGCTATAAGACAAAGTTATCACGTAAAAGTAAAACGTTTGAAGATCGCTCTATTGATGCTGCATATTACTCAAATGGGTGTGATATATGTGTTCCTTGCAATGATAATCACCATTGCCACCGAGAAACTAAAGTAGACCATCATTTTAATATCGACATTTCTAATAACAAAATGAATGGTTCTGCGGCATTTCATTTTGAAGCAGCAAAACAAAGAGCTTATAAGCGAATGCTAGCTGAGCTTTTAGATATAAGAAAAAAGATAGCATTTGTTCCAAAATATCAAGGGTTAGGTGGTTTAATAAAATATAAAGGAGACAAAGAATGGGTTATGTTAGATGAAACGTATCAAATAACCAATCAAAAAATTATTATTGAAAAGTTTGGAATAAAGACTGCTGAAAAATTTTTTGATCGAATTACAGGCTTTGACAAAACCAGTTACTGCACACAGTTATTATTCGAGAAAAAGCAACGAAGAACACAAGATAACAATGCTTCACAAAAACAGAGTTTTATTAAATTTTTAGAAAAAAAGAACGTTTTCATAAAATTGTAAATATCATAGTTTACCAGAGCTTAAGGAAAATAATTGGCGCAAGAAATGTTCCTGAGAATCCCTATATAAATAATTAACTTTCAGTGCATTACATTTTAGCGACTCCTCTAGCTTTCTTGGTGTATTACCAATTAACCACCATGCCAACTGTAAGATATAATGCCGTTCATAAACGTTATGTTGCTCGAAATATGTCTTCTCACTAATATCACAAAATGGCATAGCTGATTTATCACAAATATAAGACTGGATATTATGGTTGAAACGTTTCGATGCGATAATTTTACAAATTTGGTGTACTAGAATTAAACGGTTGTAATTTATTGGCCCTGAATTAACAAAGCTTCTCTGAATAACTCCTAGCACTCGATTCCATATACTAAAAACAGATTTAGGTCTAAGGTCAATTGTACGTACTGCTATATCACTTAATTTACTACCACATTGCCAACATTCATCAAGTGTTCCTACATCAATAATGTTAGCTTTACCTAGCTCAATTCGATGAAAATTAACACTTGCGCCACACTTACAATGATCCTTCATCATTACCTTATGAATTGGGCAAAACGTATAAATAGCTAATCGCCATGCAATACGAAAATACGGTTCTTTATCTTCAGACAAACATACTGGACAATATTGCATACCGAATGCAGTGTGTTTTCTATGATGTAGCACTAAAGGGTTTACCCACCGTAATATGCCCGATGGTCTGATCGTAGGAAATAGTCTATTTGTATATAAATTAAGCGTAGTTTTATTGGTTATAGCTCTTGATGTAGAGGTAAAACTAGACATAATTTTCATTACCAAGTCTGGTGCTAATTTATCAATATCTCTATTCCAAATTTGATTATGTTTACCAAATGTAAGATCTGAAAATGTTTGTACTTTTAAGCCATTATGATGGGCTGTCCTGACTATCCATGAAGATAAGCACTCTCCAGCATAAGGATGTGGATGAGCTGGCCATAACTCACCGGACAACATTTTAGATTGCCCCGTCTAATTGACGTTTACGCTGAGAAGGAGAAATCCATTCAATTTTATCTAATACAACAGGCGTAATTTCTTCTATATTATTTTTAACAGCATAAACAGCTGCATCATTAAGTATCCGAGACAATTCACCAATGTACCCCTCACTCATTGAAAAAAGACGCATAGCTAAACTTTTAGCATGTAAGTTAGAGGCTTTATTTAATGGCAACATACGTTCGAAACTGACAAGTAATCTCAAAAAATCTTGATTGAATTCCCATCGAGGTAACAATACAGGTTCAAATCGATTGGATAATTGAGGATCTGATTGTAAAGCACGAAATGCATCTTTTGTACCCACTCCTACAATAGATATTTGTAATTCATTCCCTAAATATTTAATCACATTAAGAAAGGCACGTTGCCTATTCAAATTTCCAGCTAAAATATGATGAATTTCATCTATAACCAGTATTTTTGTACCTATGTATCGTAATAGTTTAATCACTTGAAACTGTTTTTTGTCAACACGTTCACTTGGCCTATAAGGAGCAAATAACAATTCAAGAATTGCATTATAAAAACGGCCTTCATCTGGTACTGGTGGCGCTTGAACAAGTAAAACAGGCGCAAATATCCCATCCCCTTCGGGGTTATCTTTAGCAGGGTATTGCTTCAAAAAACGTTTAGTTAACAGCGTTTTTCCGTTATTAGTGTCTCCAACGATCAACATATTAGGCATTCGCTCAATACGTGGATATGACATTAAGTCATCTAACTTAGTTAATACTGACTTAGCTTTTGGATAACCAATCCAACGATCAGACCGAATTTTTTCAATTCTTGCGTCATTATCAAGTTTTAATTGCTCGATAGCTTTGTCACTTAAATGCTTATAACAACTCATGACCAGTCATCCATTTCATCAAATGGTTCAATTTCCAATTCAGGGATATCATCGTTAGTATCTAACTGTTCAGCAACAATATTTTTTGGTATCGGCTTTTCAACTTTGGCATGTATCTTTCTACGTTGTATTGATCGCCTCGCCACTTTAGTTTTATGAACCGCTTCCTGCTCGATTTCCCTCATTTTTTCGTAAGCTTCAAAAATGACATGTTCATTTAAAGTTTCTTTACCTTGAGCTTCAGCCCTAGCGGCTGCTTCTCTTAGTTCCCATATGCTTATCGCTGGGTGCGAAGTATCTCTATACGGAATAGCAAAGTGTGAATGTAGTTCGGGATCATAAAACCAAATTTGGCTTATATCTCTAGGATCTCGTCTAAAAATAAATTTACGCTTTTTTCTTGGCTCGTTCTCTTCTGCTGCATTAATCCAAGGTCGTAAAACGTCATGATAATAATGAACCTTATCAATAACAACACCATAGTCGAGTATTGAACGAAGTTCGTACGGCATAAAATCAAACTTTAAACGTTCTTCATCTCTAATTTTTGCAGGTAAACCGCAACCAGGGTTATACTCATCGCCTAAAATACCTTGCTTATATTTAGCGACCGGTGTCATACCTATCATTGAATGAATTTTTTGGTGATATACATTAACAACATAATTAGCTAACCAATGTTCAAATTCTCTTAACGTCATAGATGCTTTTGATTCCGAATCATAATCACCTTTTTCAAATATATTCGAGAAAGTAGAACCTGGCAATGCATGTATTTCTTTTGAAAAGGTACCAAGTACGCGTTCTACATGCGCACCAAAGTTTGGCCTAGCAACAGGTCTCCATTCAATATCGATATTGTATTGCTCACATGCTTTTTGAAGCATATTGCCGCGGAATTCTTTTGCATTATCAACATGGATTTTGGTCGGTAATCCCCAAAGAGGCCATTCACCGTTGATATCATATTTTGCCAACCACTTTTCTTTTGGCAAAATAGAATGAATTAAACATAAACCTGTAGTCATTGCACTAGGGGGATCAAAGGAAACATAAAAGCCAGTAACCATACGACTATAAACATCAAAAGCTAGTGTTATCCAGGGTCTGCCAATAGCTTTACGGTAATAATCATCAACTAAAATTATATCTAATTTAGTATGGTCAATTTGAACCGCGGCTAATGGCCAATCCGCCCCTGGAAACTTCTTCTGAATTGGTCGGTAAGTATTGTCAGAGACCTTACGCCCTTGTCTGCGTGATGCTACTAGCTCAGGAGATAGTGCTTTTATCCTATTCCGAATAGTATTATCGTGGGGAGGCGTTAAATTTTCTTTTCTACACAGTTTTTTAACTTCATCAATGACCATTCTTTGTGATTTTTTTTGCTTGGTTAAATACTCTGTTGCTATAGCCTGTTTAATCAGCTCTTCAATTTCTTCATCAAACTTAGTTGAACCACGATCTCGCCTAACTTTAGGTAAAAGCGATGACAATAAGCCGGATGCTTCATATAATTTTAACCAACCATATAGTGTGTTCGTATGTAGGTTATTACCAATTGCTGCCTTTTCTACATCAGAACGACTACGATTGGATAGGTTTAACAAAGGCTTTATCGTGTTTAAGCGAGACTTAGCAAGGTTCCATGATTCCTCTGTAATATTTAGTAATTCGTCAGTGTGACCTGCTGATTCTAATTTTTGAATATCAATATCGTCCACAGAAACAGTAAAAGATATACCAGTGGTTTCATTTACAATCTTTATTTGAGTTAAATTAAGAAGCTCGACAACTCGATAATTATCACCTTTATATGAAACTTTTTTACCTGGTTCTATTTTAATTAACGTTGATGATTCCATATTGATTTATCTCTTCCAAATTTTGCTAGACATGGTTATTTTGGGTGTTAGATCTATTTGAATTTGTCTACTGCCGATTAGGTACCATAAAGTTGGTAACAAAGCAGCTTGGTTCCATTCATCACTATAAATGGATGATATTAGCTCTTTGGGTGTCGTAGTTTTTAGCTCGATAAGTTTATCGTCTAAAATCATCATATCATCTTCATTCGAAGCGCCTTGTCGAACAAATGGCAATAAAAACTTAACAGACTCTAAATATGCAGTTCTGATTTCAACTTCTGTTATGAGTTTAAATTTCCATCCATTTTCCTTACAAAAACGAATTGCAGCTTTAAACTTTGGTTTTAATACTTCCCAGTTTTTATTGATATCACTTCGGTACTTAACTTCAAATAGTGTCGGTCTATTCTTTTTATAATAAACTAAAACATCTGGCGTATATGATCGATTTTTATTCAAATCGTTTAACCATTGCAGCTTAACCGGTTGCACTTCAAAGCTGTCTACGTTTTTATCAAATTCTAATAGCATTAAAAAGTCACGCTCTAGAGTAGATTCAAACATGGCTTGTCCTGTAGCTTTAGAATGAGCGGCAATACCAGTAACGTTACTATAATTTTTCGGGATTTTTCTTATTGGCATATTAATTCACCACTTTGAGATAGCCTATCAAAGTCAAGAGCAAATCGACCTTGAGCTTTCTTAGCTTGATAAACTTTAACATGCGACCACTCAGGTTGTTGTAGCAACCGAAAAACTTTACCTTTGATATCATTCGATATTTTAAGACCAAGTGTTAACGACTGAATAGCCTTATTAGAGATACTTTGCGTACCATAGTTTTTAGTAATGAACCTAGTCTCTCGCTCATACTTCCAATATGAGTACTTCGTTATTAGTAGTGGATATATAAAAGTATTTAACAGCGCTTTAATGTCAGGCACATCATCCATAGCTAGTATTTGGAACTGACCAATCATTGTATCAAGTGGATGTGATGCTTGATAAACAACATTTTTTATCAGATTAATAGACAAATCTCGCCTTAGCACTTCTCTATTAAAGCCAAGACAAATGCCAGTATGCTTTTCAGCATAATGAGACCACATTAACTGATTTTTCTTAGCTCGACTGAAGCAGCATACTCCTACATTATTGAGAGTATGCTCCAATAATTCACTCAACTCCTTACTTGAAAAGTATTCTTTTAAATTAGCTTGTTCTAATGCTTCTTCTAGGGCTCTTTTATATTCCATTTGGCAGTCAAACGGATCATTAAAATCAGAAGGATGTGAAAAATAAAGCTCGCGCTTAGTCAGTTCATTTAAAAAGAACTTACTACTTGGACTAGAATACCTAAATAAAGTATTTTTCAATGTTTTATTCCCTTACAACCTGGCTACATAAATTGCTGCACATCTAATTCACAAGAAAACCAGTACAAAATAAAGATGTAAAATACTAACAAGAAAACGTTAAGGATTAACCTAGTAGCCAATAGTTTTGTGTAAAATAGATGTATTAAAGATTATAGTACAACAGAACGTTGTAATTCACAGAAGTTAAGTAGCTTGCCACTTTTTTAGCCTAGCTACAAAGTGTAAAATACCTTTCTGCAAAAGCGAGTATAAAATTGAAAAGCCAGTAGTAATACTGGCTTTTTTAGTGCCCAACCAAAAATCGGAAGCATTTTTACCTAAAAACTTCTTTGATGTAGAATAATAAAAACACAAATAAGTCACCACTGTAAGCTTTTCTCCCCACAATATTGTAAACATTAACATACAACGATTTGATTATCTCCTGACAGCTTAATTGTCACTTAGCGTTAGTTGTGTTTCTTGGCCTGAGTAAATAATAGCCTGTAAGTATCTCTCCTTAATTTAGACTATTACAGTTAAACAGTCATTAAAATGCTCACCGTTGCTTTCATAAGTCTATATCTACACTGCTATCCTTATACGGATAGATAAAAGCTATCAAGCCTCAACTTAATTTACACAAACAAGCACATCCAGCCCACTTTGTTTAGTTATTCATTATGCATTCATTTTAAAATTTAAGATTTAACCTCATTGACACACAAAACACCGATCAGATCGGACCAGGTTCTGTAATGAAAATAACACACTATATGCACTAACGTATCGCTGACTAAATAACCATTCAGTATGACTTAATAATAATTCACTACTATGAGTATTGCGCCAATGAAAGTTTTCATTTATGTTACACATTACTTGCGATAATAAATTCAGATAGAACAACTCATAAAAGATTAATGAGTAACAAAAAATGAATATTTATCACTTATAAAGCAAGCCTAATAAAAATACTTAAGGGTCTATAACATGAAAAAACGTTTTAACTACAGTACGCTAGCACTGTCTGTCTGCCTATCTTTAGGTAGCACGGTAACTTTTGCAGCTGAAAAGGACACTTCTGCTGGCGCTGACAAGTCAGACATAGAACGTATAGTCACCGTTGGCACACGTATGTCTAACCGTACAGTTGCTGACAGCCCTGCACCCATTGATATAATTTCAGCCGAAGCGATTAGAAACTCAGGTGCGACTAGCACGCCAGATATGCTTCGTAAACTTGCCCCTTCATTTAATATGAACAATACCACTACTTCTGATGGCCAAGATCTTATGCGTCCAGCGTCACTAAGGAGTCTAGGCCCTGATCAAGTATTAGTATTAATCAACGGCAAGCGTCGTCATCAACAAGCAGTAGTTGCAGTACAAGAGAATGTTGGTCGCGGCAGTGCTGGTACAGATTTAAGCTCTATCCCTATGACGGCTATTTCTCGCATTGAAATATTGCGTGATGGTGCGGCTGCTCAATATGGCTCTGATGCGATTGCTGGCGTTATCAACATTATTCTTAAGAGTGATGAGGGTGGCACAGTTTGGACACAATATGGCGAAACCAGTGAAGGTGATGGTGAAAGTTTTGAGTTAGGTGGCAATTACGGTTTTAAAATTGGCGATCAAGGTATGTTAAATCTTACTTTGGAATATGCTGATAATGGTGAAATGAATAGAGCAACACCAACAACGTGGTTTGATGCAATTGACGAACCTCGCCAGTTATTACTTGTTGGTGAAGCGCCAACGGAAATGACTAGCCTGTGGGCAAACTTTTCTTATGATTTAGATGAAAGTAGTCAATTATATGCCTTTGGTGGTTTTACTACGAAAGAAGGCGAATCACTCGGTTTTTACCGTGCTGCTGCCGAAGATCGTGTATGGAGCCAATTATTTCCAGACGGGATAACACCACAATTAGGCACTCAATCTGAAGACTTCTCCTTGGCGGTAGGTTATAGAACCGAATTGGCTGATTGGGATATTGATGCCAGTATTGTGACCGGTGAAAACCGTTTCGAATTCAGCAACCTTAATTCTCTCAATGCCAGTTATGGACCAGACAGCCCAACATCAGCTTATGATGGCGCCCTTGTCTTTAGTCAAACTACCTTTAATCTAGACGCGGTTACCGCCGTTGATTTTGGACTTTACGATGAAACCTCTATCGCGATTGGCGTAGAATATAGAATAGATGGTTATCAACAAGAAGCTGGTGATGAAGTAACTTATGCTCGGGGCGACACCCTTTGTGGTGAATCAGTCAACCCGACAGGTGACCCATCATTTACAGCATGTTCTGGTGGCGAAATTACCCCACCTGGTATGCAAGGCTTCCAAGGTTATAGCCCAGAAATGGCAATAGATACCGATAGAAAAAGTTTTGCACTTTATTTAGATACTGAAACCTCTTTATCTGCAGACTGGTTAGTGGCTGCAGCGGTTCGCTATGAAGACTATGATGACTTTGGTAGCACGGTTATTGGTAAATTATCAACGCATTTAACCTTAACGGATAATCTATCACTTCGTGCTTCAGCCTCAACAGGTTATCGAGCACCTGGTATGCAGCAGTCTAATTTCACCCAACGCTCTATTTCATTAGATAATGGTGAATTAGCTGATTTAGTTACTTTACGTCCAAATGATGCGCTTGCTCAAGAACTTGAGTTTAAAGAGCTTAAGGAAGAAACCTCAACCAACATTTCTGTTGGTCTGGTATATGAAAATGGCAATTACTCATCGACCCTTGATGTCTATCAAATAAATATTGATGATCGCATTGCTTATTCAGGCAATATTACCCGCGGAATTAACGCTGAAATCGATAGCTTCTTTGATAGCCATTCAGGCACTGGCGAAGCATTAGATGGGGTTAAGAATGTTTCTATCTTCACCAATGCCACTGATACTGAAACCTTCGGCCTTGATTGGGTAAACTCATATACCCAAGACATAGAAAGCGTAGGTAGCGTTGTTTACGAACTTGCATATCATCATAATAATACCGAAGTAAGTAACATTAATACTTCATCAACAATAGTCCCTGATGATACTATTTTTGATGCTTCTCAGATATTATTAGTCGAAAAAGGCCAGCCACAAGACAGATTAAGTGTCTCTGCCATGTTGGATTTAGATAATTGGACAGTAACGGGTCGCATGACTCATTACGGTGAAGTATCTACTGCAGCTTATGGTACGGACGCTAATACTTGGGGCGCAAAAAACTTATTTGATGTAACGGCTCGATGGAATGTTACAGATCAGTTAGCCATCAGCGGCGGTGTTTTAAACCTAACGGATGAATATCCTGATGAATGGGGCGATGCTGGCGGTATTTTCCCAGAGATTGGTTTTAAATATGGTTGGGCAAGCTTTCCATTTTCACTTGCTGGACGTGAATATTACGTAAGAGCTTCATATAGCTTTTAACGTTAGTCATTACACCGATTAACACCTACTAGCCAGCTTTGCATCATTTGCCTCGCTGGCTTTTTTATACCCTCTATTTACACTTAGCCAAGTTTACAGCTTAGGATTTTTCGGATAAAACTTATCTGGCATGCTACTAATGTGTTCAAAAAAACGCGTATCTTTATAAGGAAGCTTCATGAAACCTGAGATGCCAACACCGTCAATCGTTGGTAATAATCTCAAGACCTTCGCTAAACATTCGGTAAACTCTGCTTTTTTCTCATGATTCAACAACATTAAATAGCTATGAATCTTTAAATGTTTTGGTAACACTTCAAAAATAATACAACCGGTATGATGAATTAAGTTTAGTTCAGCCAAAACAGCCATTAGCTCATCAGGCAGATATAAGTATTCATCGGGATCTTTACCATCTTCAAAATAAGAGTGTAATCGTGTTATGTCATCAACATCGGGTACGTCACTCACTTCGAACACTATTTTTTGAGTTTCATCGGCAACAAAAGGCTGATCCTCTTTAGTCCGTTCTACGTGTAAGGTATTTCGGGCGTTGAATAAACAACTTTTGAACATACCGACACGAAATATGCCCTGAGCCAAAAAAATAATATTGTTCACTGCACTGGTAAAAGCGGCTTTGAGTGCTTCATCGAATAACGTTAAGTTTGAATCAATGTAAACCCCCTCTTTCGCCCAGCGAATTGCAATGCCACCAACAACAGGAAAATTACCGAGTCTGCTTAACGCAGCAATAAACGCTTTTTCATTATCTCCCATACCCATAAGGTAGTTTTTATAATATTTATCCAATTGAGCGTCATCAATGTCCAATAAGCTATCATGTCCAGTTTGCTCTCGTAAAAATGATTTCCGCGAGCCATATACTACCGTATCAATTTGCTCACCTTGAGGTTTCACCCATACAGGAATATGCGCTATGGCTTCATACTTTGTTGGTTTATCTGCTAGAACAACTTGTTTTAAGTAAGTGAGGTTATTAAAAAAGTAGTCCCCTGCTTGTTCTCGCAGCTTTTCATCATCACTTAGCATACCCGTTAAGACTTGAGCGAGTAACTTAGGTAATCCTAAAGCATTTGGTGGTATCACCTTTACGCCATACCGACATGACTGACCAGAGGCGAGTGCGTATAAAGTCGCAGCTAAGCCTTGCTCATCAAAACGAGGGCTAGACAGACCACCATTAAGCTGCTCAGGCCCAATAAAGTACACATCTCCTAAACGTGCATTACTGTGTTGCAAATCACTACTCATTAGGTCCATCACGTTAGTACTGGTGCTTTGTTTATCACAATCAAGTTGTGCACTCACTGATGAGCCCCAATCAATAAGCTGTACTTTGCCTGTGTTTTCATCATAAACCAGATTAGAGGGTTTGATATCACCATGCACAATTGGTTTTAACTGACGATGATTATTAGCTTGGCGCAAATACAATAATATATCGGCTAATTGTAATGCGATACTTACCACCAACTCTGGCGCTAATGGCCCTACTTGCAGTGACAACTGTTCTAAATCTATGCCAGGAGCTCGCGTCATTTGTAAAATTGATTGCCGCTTTATTTTCTGATACTCAATCACTCGTGGAATTTGCGGGTGGTTAAGTTGGCCTTGAATTTCGGCTTCTTCCGCTAATCGGTCTTGTACATGTTGTGGTAAATTTATGCGAGAAAACTTAAAGACAACGGGCAATTGTGCCTCTGTACTACCTTTACGCTTGATGCCAGAAAAAACAAAGCCATATGCTCCTTTTCCTAAAAGCGCAACGTATTCAAAGCCGAGTTGCTTTAATTGCTGCTGACAAAGATCAACCCATTGTTTTAACTTAGTCGCATCTTTGTGACTTAATAGGTAAATGGATTGTTCTTGGGCAATGTAGAAATGCTGTAATTTTTTATTAGTCACAAGTTGTTTCTATAATTAGGTGTAGGATTAAACAATTAATTTGGGCTTAGATTATAAGCTAAGTTAACGTTTCAGTTAAAAGCAAAAACGCGCTTGATGAATACGCTACCCATTATTGATTTAAACTACAAGATTAGCGTGAAACTTTAGTTTTTACTTTTACTGTCGAGTTAAGCTGTAAAAACCTTTAAATATTATTTTATGCCATGCTCTCTTAATTTCATCGCTATTTTATTGTGTGACACATTGAGACGCTCAGCTAGCTTTCGTGTTGTTGGGAATAATGGGTGTAGATGCTCAAGTAATTTAGCTTCAAACTCAGCCTGGGCAGTAGACCAATCTTTAATCGTTTGAATACCTGTATCATTACTGAGTTGTTGATTACCTGCATGTTTATTAAGAACTTGCAGTAAGTCATCAGCACAAATATCATCGCCATTATTCAAAGCGACTACACTGAATAAAACATTTTGCAATTGCCTAATGTTTCCTGGCCAAGAGAAATCCTGTAATAAACTAAGTGCTTGTTCGGTAAGTTTTGGCTTTGTAATTTCAGTTTGTTGACTGTTACTGACTTGTTTAGCAGCGTTTTCAATGAACAAATTAGCTAATAAGCTCATGTCCGTCATGCGATCTCTTAGTGGTGGTAGTTCAATACTAAGTACATTTAATCGATAATATAAGTCTTCTCGAAATATTTTTTGACTAATGAGTTTGGCTAAGTTTTGGTGACTAGCACTGATGATACGTATATTAGCAATAAGCTCCTTAGTACCACCAACACGACGATAAGTTAGATCTTGTAAAAAGCGTAACAACTTAGCTTGTAAATAGGATGACATTTCAGCAATTTCATCTAAAAATAAACAACCGCCTTCTGCCAATTCAATTAACCCGGGTTTCCCGCCTTTTTGAGCACCAGTAAATGCTCCGCTGGCATAACCAAAAAGCTCACTTTCCAACAAATGTTCAGGTAATGCCGAACAGTTAATCGCTAAAAAAGGCGCTTTGGCTCTTGAGCTAGCTTGATGTAATGCCCGCGCAATTAACTCCTTACCTGTGCCTGTTTCACCACTGATTAATACCGGTAAATCTAATTCAGCAAAACGTTTGCTTTGTGCCTTAATTAAACTGATGCTTTTTGATTGGCCAATAATATTATCAAAACTGTGCTCTTGATGACTTTGCATTAATGAAATTTGTCGACCAAGGGTATTCATAGAGCGAAAAAGTAGCACAGAGCCACTTACTTGTCCCGTTTTGTCTTGCTCTACTGCTGAGCTGTTATTTGTTAATACTGGGCTTATATCAAGAATATATGCCTTGCCTTGAATAGTTACTGCTTGGCTGGTGGCAGTATTTGTGAGCATGGCTTGATTAATTTGACTAATAAACGTCTCGATTGGCTTGCCCAAGTAATCAGTTGCAATGAGTACCGGCTCGACTGACGGCTTAAGCTTATGACTAGCCTTGTTCATGGCCAATATCAGGCCGTTACTATCAACATCTATGATAGGCTCCGGCATTTTATCTAATAAAGCTTGTAAATGACTTTCTCGTTGCTCGCTAGGTAATAAGTTAATCGCTTCTACACTGTTAAGCCCAACAATAGAGGCTAAACACTCTCTAATTAGAGGTAAAGTTAACGCATCATACTCAACGTGCACATAGGTGAAACAGCTAGTTATTTCTACGGCTTTTAAATTCCAAGCCTGCTTGGCAAATATCGCTAATATTTCCTGAGAAATACCGATTCTATCGCTTGATTCAATAACAACTCGCATAAAGTA
>MAAB01001332.1_pt1 | contig 37921 bp, 37 predicted proteins | sample 1115991 | NCBI WGS metagenome assembly MAAB01 (sample SAMN04961124, study PRJNA320927) | seawater metagenome | isolation source: sample BD02T18 sea water enriched with oil for 18 days | place: USA:Gulf of Mexico | collected 2013-07-27
AGCAGCGACACCCAGATCGTTTTCGGGGTGCAGGCCTGGTTTTAAGCTGGCTTTGAAATTATTTAACGGCTAGTGGGGAGCATGCAAATGAGTTGTGTCGCTGCAGTGGCATTGTAGTGCGCAGAATTTCTTTGTATGTCGCCCGTATTAGCAATGAGCAATGCTCTGTTGCTGAGCACTAAAGTTTCGCTGCTGTTTAATGCTTAATCAGCTCATAGATAAAGCACTACCTTAAATTGCCCCTCATCGGGGTTTTTAAAGCAGTCTTAAATTATTTGGGAAGGGGTTAATGTGGGATCCATTTCACAACTGGAGCTATAATCTGGCGCTAAACTTTTTTGATCACGACCATCGCTGGTTGCATATTATCTTGCACATAGTGCTGGTGGTCACCTTATGCTCTGTAGCGTCTATCGGATAATTCGCAGTTACTACATTCCAGTGACCGTCCACCCAGTCACTGCATTAAGGCCTGCAACAACCACTGGGATTCCGTTACAACTAAGGTATTTCATCAAAAAATATACATTCACTAATCAATGCTTTTTAGCGGCAGGTGCGCTGCTGACGTTACCTATCACTTACGCCAACCTGGAATTGCCAAAGAGAATCATTAATGGCGCGATTAACAAGGAAAATTTTGTCACCAGTAAAATTTCTATCTCATTGAGCCAGATAGACTATTTGCTATTGTTATGCGGTTTGTTTCTGTTGGTGTTACTGGCAAATGGCATTCTGAAGTTTGTGCTGAACTATTATAAAGGCAGTGTTGCCGAGACCTTAATCAGACGCTTGCGATTATATATACTCAGACAACGGCGCCAGGGGAGCGCTAACATTCGCAGCACAGATATGACGCCAGTTATTATTCAAGAGGTTGAGCCGGTGTGCAGTTTTTCAGGAGATTCAATTGCCATTCCTCTATTACAGGGCGGCACTGCGCTGACCATAATCACTTTTATGTTAGTGCAAAATTTAACCTTAGGTGCTGCTGCAATTACCTTATTGCCGATTCAAATGATAATTATCCCGCGCTTTCAACGTCGCATTAATCGTTTAGTGCAGCAGAGACTACTGTCGGTTAGAAAGTTATCACAGTTACTTAGCGAAGCCAGCGACAAAAAAAGCTACGCCGAGCGCAAGCAGATCCGCGGTTTTTTTGGCCATTTACATGGTTTGCGCTTACAGATATTTAAGACCAAATATCTGATGAAGGCGATCAACAATTTCATTATGAATTTAACGCCGTTCTTTTTTTATACTATCGGCGGCTATCTGGTGATTGAAGGTAAGTTATCCTTAGGCGCGCTGGTGGCTTCGCTGGCATCTTATAAAGACTTAGCCTCGGCAATTCGCGAGCTATTTAACTATTATCAGTCGCTCCAGGACGCCAGAATCAGGTATCGGGAAATTGTTCGCTTTATCCAGCAACAATAATCTATTCGGCTAATTCAGTCGCTGGATAGCTGTTACTATACGCATATTACCCAATCGAGAGGACAGCGGAGAGCACAATGAAAATACTCATCGTTGAAGATGAAGTAAAAACCGGAGATTTCTTGCAGCAGGGGCTCAGGGAGGCTGGGTTTAATCCCGACCTGGCACGCACGGGTGTCGATGGGCTGCATTTGGCCCTGACCGAGGAAGAGCCATACAAATTAATTATTCTGGACGTAATGTTGCCGGGAATAGACGGCTGGAACCTATTGCAAGTGTTGCGCCTTAACGGCAAACAAGTACCGGTGCTGTTCTTAACCGCCCGCGATCAAATCGAGGACAGAGTCAAAGGACTGGAATTGGGAGCCGATGATTATTTAATAAAACCTTTCGCCTTTACCGAGCTGTTAGCACGGGTGCGCACTTTACTTAGACGTACGCGCAGCAGTGCAGAGACATCGGTGCTCAGGGTTGCCGATTTAGAAATTGATTTGCTGAAAAGGTCGGTCACCAGAGCCGGACAGCGTATCGAGTTGACCGCTAAGGAATTTTCTCTACTGTTATTGCTGGTGCAGCGCCGGGGAGAAATTCTGCCCAGAGCATTGATCGCTTCACAGGTATGGGACATGAATTTTGACAGCGATACCAATGTTATAGAAGTGGCAATACGGCGGTTGCGCAGCAAAGTTGATGATCCTTTTTCCGCAAAACTGATCCATACACGTCGCGGTATGGGTTATTTATTGGAAGATATTCCACAGTGATGAGACGTAAATTATCTTTGACCTTGCGCCTGACGGCGCTATACGCGCTGATTTCCAGTATTGTTTTATCAGTATTAGGTGTGATCATTGTCAGTTTTCTAAAAAGCCATTTTATCGAGCAAGATCGGGAGGAGTTGTTGGCAAAACAGCAATCTGTGGTCAGTATAGTGCGTCAGACCCTTGCCGATAATAAGATCGGGAGCTTAGCTGCAAGGCTAGATACTGGCTTAAATGGGCACAAGGACCTGATCGTCCAAGTGAAAAATAGCGCGGCACAAAGGTTATATCTGTTCCCGAAAGATTATCTTAAATCAGCGTCGGTGACTCAGAATACGGATTCTACAGAGCAAGACCTGCTGCTCAGTCATGCACAGCTTCAGGGCAATAATGATTTACTGTCGGCGCTGACAGCGGTTGAAAACTCTGTGCAATCACTGCAAGTTTTTGTAGCGATTAATGCCAATAGCCACGACGCATTTATGTCGCGATTCCAGCGCAGCCTTATTTATTATATTGTTATAACGGCGTTGATTAGCGGTCTGCTTGGCTGGGTAGTTACTAAGCGCGGATTATTGCCTCTTTATCTGATCAAGCAGCACACTTTAGGTATTAGTGCTAAGCAACTGAATCAGAGAATGTCCAGTGAGCGTCTGCCGATAGAGCTGTCTGACTTAATAGTGGCTCTCAATCAAATGCTCGAGCGGCTGGATAACAGCTTCAAACGTTTATCAGAGTTTTCCAATGATATCGCCCATGAGCTGCGAACCCCGGTAACCAATTTGTTGACTCAGACTCAAGTGGCGATCAGCAGACCCAGAGATGCTGATACCTACGAAAATATCCTGGCCTCTAATGCCGAGGAGCTACAGCAACTATCGAAAATGATTGCCGACATGTTGTTCCTTGCCAAAGCCGATCATAGCTTTAGCTTGCCCTCCAGCTCTGAGATTGATTTAGCCACTGAAATAAATGCGCTATTTGAATTTTATGAAGCCCTGGCAGAAGAGCAGCAAGTAACTTTGCAATTAACCGGGTGCGGCAGCATTGTTGGCGACCGGCTGATGATCCGTCGGGCGATTAACAACTTATTATCTAATGCTATTCGCCACACACCGGTAAACAGCGTGATTAAGTTCAGTATTCAGGCGAGCGGTGATGGATTGACAGTAGCAGTAGAGAACCCAGGTACTACTATTTTACCCGCTGATATCCCCTATCTTTTTGAGCGGTTTTATCGCAGTAACAAAACTCGCAGCAGGCATAATACCGAGGGTACAGGGTTAGGGCTGGCCATTACGCAGGCGATAGTCAAAGCCCATAGCGGCGAAATATCAGTGACTTCAGCGGCGGGGGTAACTTGCTTTGCGATGGTTTTTAAACAGCATATTACTGCCGGGAAAGGTTAATATGCTGCTGTATTAGCGCCCCTTTTGCGTGGCGAAGGGCCGCTAAAAACCTTAAATATTATCAAAAATCTACTACCAAAACATTGTCCTCAACGCCCAGTAAAGTCTCACCGATAAGGACCTTAACCGCCTCATGTGCCGGGTGGAACAGGTAGTTATCCCGGGACTCCTCACTGTCAAAGCGCATATAGAATGCATGCGAGTAATCACGATTTATTCCCTCAGGGCTGTTGTTGCTACCGCCAGTGTAACTTTGCAGGCCGGGGATCTGCTCAACCAGTTGGGCAAGTGCCTGGAACATCTCCCCAAGTTGTTGTGCAGGCGCATCAGGGCGGCATTTAAGAAGTACTAGGTGGCTGATCATTGCAATGCTCTCTATGTGGGTTTGCCGATTGGTTTAAAGGTTGTTTAAGCAAGTGCCGGTCAAAGCCAAATAGCTGCCCTGGGGTTGTAGTAAAGATTTTTTGTTGAGTCTGTTCATCGCCACCCCAATCACTGATGCAGTTCATCGCCGCACTTGTGTCTGGCCAGTGTGCTCGCTGATTTAAGCCTAAATGCGGCCAGTTACTGCCCCAGACTAAAAAGTCTGGATACTCGCGAATTAAAAATCGCGCCAAACTTCCCGCCTGCTGCAGATAGGGCATTTGATTATCGCTCGACTCATAGGGCGCTGATAATTTTACATAGCAACGGCCGCTGTCCAATAGTTTACAAAGTGCTTTAAAACAAGCATCTGCGGTTGATACGCTCGGCTGAAATTTTCCGACATGGTCAATCACCAGTGTACCTTGCAGGGAGCTGATCTGAGCCAGTCTTTGCTCCAGTTCACGACCATTAAATTGCAATTGTGTCTGCCAGCAGAGATCCTGAATTCGCTCATTGGTCGGAGCCAGACAAGACCAATCCAGTTCGCCGCCGGGCATTAAATAAAAATTGGCACCGACCACTCCCGCGGCATTTAACTGCTGGTATTGCGCCTCGCCAATGCTGCTATCCACCACCGCAATGCCCCGGGCGCTGCCTCCTAACTGCTGTAACGAATAGAGTAAATTACTGTTGTCGGTGCCATAAAAAGGTGTCTGGGTGACTACATAGCGCTCTATGCCTAATGGTTTGGCCAGCTGTAAATATTCAGTTGCTGACCACTGGGAGAATTTATCCTGATTGCCCTGGGAAAAGGGGAATTTTTGTTGCGGGCCTATCAAATGCATATGGCAATCGGTGATATTCGCAACACTATAGAGCTGATTGCGCTCTCGCTTAGTATGGGTCCAGTCAGCATCGGTGGCCTTTGGATTAAGTTTATTGGTAGCCACATTTTCCTCGTTAGAATGTAATCTTTGCCGATCCGTTGGTAGTCGAATACAAACAAAATTGGAACGTATTAATTTCTTATTAAAAAGTACAACAATTTCAACGAATGTTCAATGCCGAAATTTCAGCAGTTATCTATTTCTTTTCAGAGTAATCGTGAGAATTGGTCTAGGTCTTGCTCAGCAGAAATAAATTGAAAACTGATGTTCTGATTGCATTAAAAATTAGATCTAGAATTTATAAATATGGTTAAATAATTGAATATTATATATTTAATATGAATAAGTGTTGTTTGATGACAGAGTGTTTCAGGTTTATTTTATTGAAATATTAGCATAATTGGTTGGTAGTAATTAAAAAATACTTGACTATTACATCAACTATTGGGAATAATTAGAACGTTCCAATTGTAACGTTCCAATAGAATTTGCTACTCGGCAGTGCTTGGATCGTTAAACAGATTACACAGTGGAGAATGATTATGAAGATCGGCTGGGGTTTTATCGGTGCCAGTACCATTGCTAAAGAGTGGATGATTGATGCTGTCAGAGCGCAGTCAGACCAGGAAGTAGTTGCAGTGATGAGTAGCAGTATGCAGCGAGGAGTCGCCTATGCCAATGAGGCGGGGATAGCCAGGGCTTATGACAATATCGATCAGCTGTTAGCAGACCCAAAGGTTGATGCTGTTTATATCTCAACAACTAACGAGTTGCATACAGCGCAAGTGCTGGCAGCGGCAGCGGCCGGTAAACATGTGCTCTGTGAGAAACCTCTGGCACTGACCACAGAGGATGCGTTGAGTATGGTCCAGGCGTGCAAAAAAGCCGCTGTAGTGATGGGTACTAACCATCACTTGCGAAACTCAGCGACTCATCAAGCAGTGCGCGAGCAAATTAAAGCCGGAGTGATTGGCGATGTAGTGGCGCTGCGTATTTTTCACGCGGTGCATTTGCCTGAAAATTTGCAGACCTGGCGAATCAATAAACCGCAGGCCGGCGGTGGCGTTATTTTAGACATAGTAGTGCACGATGCAGATACGGTGCGTTTCCTGCTGGGTGAAGACCCTATCGATGTAATGGCCTACGCCCAGCAAGGCGGTATGGCCAGCGCACTTGAAGATGGCGCAATGACAATGATGCGTATGCCCAGTGGCGCGCTAGTGCAATCACACGAATCTTTCGTGGTTCCCTTTGCCGGTACCGGCCTTGAAGTGCACGGTACTAAAGGCAGCATATTTGCCTCTGGGGTGATGACTCAGCAACCGGTGGGGGAAGTCGAAGTTGTCACCGCTGCTGGACGCAATTTATTAGCTGTTGAGCCACACAATCTCTACGTGCATTCGCTGGAGCAATTCAGTAGGGCGGTGTCATCGGGTGGTCAGGCTGCTGTCACCGGAGAAGATGGGGTTAAATCACTCGCCATAGCGCTGGCAGTGGCAGAATCTGCGGCTCAGGGCGTTCGCGTCACTGTCGATTATCCAGCCATCTAACTGCGTCCTGTGCGCAGTTTAGGTAGTCGCTATATAACCATAAAATAGAGTGCTTTCGCCGCCGGAAAGTCCGGCGAGCGAACGTACCTTTTACTGAGAAATTGAGTATGTCCAAGGTTGTTTCGTTTAGTTTTGCCGCCCGTTTAATTGCCGATGGCGACATAGTCACAGTGTCATCTTCCAGCGGCTTGGGTTGTCCGGATCGGATGTTAGCGGCGATAGGAAGTCGCTTTGATCTTGAAGGTGCACCTAAAGCTATCACTACACTGCATCCGATTGCCGCCGGCGATATGTATGGCATCAAGGGCATAGACCATATTGCCAAGCCAGGATTGCTGGCAAAAGTAATCGCCGGTTCTTACCCAAGTGGCCCCTCAAACTTGCCCATGCCAGAAATTTGGAAGTTAGTCTCGAAGAATCAAATCCCGGCCTATAACGTACCCAGCGGTATCATGTTTGATCTTCACCGCGAAGCCGCCGCGAAGCGTCCCGGGGTCATAACCTGTGTCGGACTGGATACTTTTGTCGATCCAGACCGTCAGGGCTGCGCGATGAACGCGCTGGCAGAGGCGCAACCTATAGTCGAAAAGATAGACTTTGCCGGTTCACAGTATCTGTTTTTTGCCTCAATAATTCCGAATATTGCCATTATCCGTGCGACTTCCGCCGATGAGAAAGGCAACCTCTCTTTTGAGCAGGAGGGTGCTTATTTAGGTGGCTTGGAGCAGGCCATGAGTGTACGTAACAATGGCGGTATCGTCATCGCGCAAGTTAAACGTGTGGTGCGCAATAATAGTCAGCGTACTTACCAAGTGCATATTCCCAATAATCTGGTGGACTACATAGTAGTAGATCCAGAGCAGATGCAGACCACACAAACATCTTATGATCCGGCCATTTCCGGAGTGATCAGTCGCCCGGATAGCAGCTTCGATGTCCCGGAGTTTTCAGCAGAAAAAATCATCGCACGCCGAGTTTCTCAGGAGTTAGTGGCGGGACAAGCGGTGAACTTAGGTTTCGGGATCTCGGCTAATGTGCCGCGCATTCTACTTGAAGAGCAACAGGGCGGAAAAGTGACCTGGGTGCTGGAGCAGGGGCCAATCGGTGGAGTACCGCTGCTGGGATTCGAGTTCGGCTGCGCCGCTAATGCCGACAGTATTATGCCCAGCCCGCAACAGTTTACATATTTCCAGGGCGGCGGCTTTGATCAGAGTTTTCTGTCATTTATGGAGATAGATCAACAGGGCAACGTCAATGTTTCCAAGTTAGGCAAAAAGCCTTATCTAACTGCCGGTTGTGGGGGCTTTGTGGATATTACCACCCACGCTAAAAAGATCGTATTCAGTGGCTTTTTTACCGCCGGAGCTAAATATCAACTAACCGATGGGCTTATCCAAGTGCGCAGCGAGGGCAAGTTCCAAAAGATGGTTGCAGAAGTAGAGCATGTCACGTTCTCGGGTGCTAAGGGAATCGAGCGCAATCAGCAAGTGCTGTATGTCACCGAGCGCTGTGTCATGCAGCTTACCGCGAAGGGGCTGGAAGTGATCGAGATCGCACCGGGGATTGATCTGCAGCGAGATGTGTTAGATCAGGCAGGCTTTTCCCTGCTGGTCTCCCCAGCGCTGAAACTGATGGATCAGGCGCTATTTGTCGACCAACCGTTTGGCCTGGATTTAAGTCCTGGTCAGGCACAGGGAGAGTTGCGATGAGTTGCGAAGCTGTAGTACTGAGTCGCGAGGCAGGAATTGCAGAAATCCTCATCGACCGTCCGGATAAGTTAAATGCCCTGACAGTAGAAATCCTCGATGCGCTCTATCAGACATTATTACTACTGGATGAAGATAGCGACATCAAAGTAGTAATTTTACGCACGGCCGGTGAGCGGGCTTTTTGTGTCGGAGCTGATATTAAAGCTTGGGCCCAATATCAGCCTATGGACATGTGGCGCAGCTGGGTTAAGCGTGGACACCGGGTTTTTGATGCGCTGTCCGGGTTGCGGCAACCTGTGATAGCGGTGATTCAAGGGCCGGCGCTGGGAGGAGGCTTTGAGTTGGCGATGGCGGCAGACCTTAGAGTTGCGGATCAGCGCGCCTACTTTGGATTGCCAGAGACGGCAATCGCGACTTGCCCAGGCTGGTCCGGATCATCGCGCTTAAATGACTTGATCAATATTAGTTTAATTAAAGAGCTGGTGTTTACCGGGCGCACTATAGATGCGCAGCGTGCACTGCAGCTTGGCTTGATCAATGAAATTGCGGCCCGCGGGAGTGCGCTGCAGCAAGCCAGGTTGATGGCAGAAGAAATCGCCAACAGGGCACCCGTTGCAGTGCAGCTGGCAAAACAGATGATAGCGGCCAACAACGGTGAAAACAGCGCCATGATTATTGAGTCAATGGCCAGCGGTCTGAGTGCATTGACTGAGGATGCCAGGGAGGGGGTAAATGCCTTCTTTGAGAAGAGGCCGGCAAAGTTTACCGGCCAGTGAATAAGTGAATGTGCGAGCTTAGAAGTTAGAAGCCAAGAGCTAAGCGCTAATAGCTGGCGCAGCGAGCCCCGGACATTGAATAGATTGAATAGATTGACAGGAGAATAAGCTAGATGAGCAAGCAAGCTAATACATTGGGTAATCTGACTTGGGTGGAGAGCCCACGAGACGTAGCAGTACCGGATCAACCTTTTAGAGGTCAGTTATTTATCAACGGACAGTGGCGCGAGGCTTCAGATGGCGGTCGCTTACAGCGCATCAGCCCGGCCTTTTCCACTTTGGCAGGGGATTATGCCAAGGCCACTGTGGCTGATACAGAAGCTGCGATTGGCGCCGCCCGTGTCGCTTTTGATCAGGGGGACTGGCCGCACAGAGGAGGTGCGCAGCGCGCTGGCGTATTGAATAAAGTTGCGGATTTAATTATGCAGCGTCAGCAGCAATTTGCCCTATTAGAGGTGATGGAATCTGGCAAGCCTATTTCTCAGGCCATGGATGAAATTGAATGGGCGGTCGATCTGTGGAGATATGCGGCGGTTCTAGCGCGCAGTTTGCACGGCGATAGTTACAACAATCTTGGGGAGGACATGCTGGCGCTGGTAGTGCGTGAGCCTATCGGTGTGGTCAGTATTATCACGCCCTGGAACTTTCCGTTTTTGATCCTCAGCCAGAAGCTTCCCTTTGCACTCGCAGCGGGCTGCACAGCAGTTATCAAGCCGAGTGAGTTGACGTCTGGCACGACCGTAATGTTGGCCGAGATTTTAAAAGAGGCGGGTCTGCCAGAGGGTGTGGCCAATATATTGGTCGGTGAAGGGCATGATGTCGGCGCCGCTATGAGTACCCATGAAGATGTGGATATGGTCACTTTTACAGGATCTTCAGCGGTGGGTAAAAAACTCACAGCCGCCGCTGGCTCCAGTTTAAAAAAGGTCTCATTGGAGCTCGGCGGAAAAAACCCGCAAATCATCTTCCCCGACTGCGATTGGGAGGCAACGGTGGACGCCGTAGTTTTTGGCACTTATTTCAATGCCGGAGAGTGCTGCAACAGCGGCTCCAGGGTGTTAGTGCATGAATCCATTGCCGAAAAATTTGAGCAGGCAGTGATAGAGCGCTCGGCATTAGTGCCCTTTGGCGACCCGCTTTGTAAGGCGACTAAAGTCGGTGCGATTATTTCCAAAGCTCATCTGAAAGTGATTAAAGGCTTTTTGCATACTGCGCTTGAGGAGGGAGCAACACTGAGTTTGGGTGGCCAGCAGATAGACAGTGAAGGCCTGTATATGCAGCCGACAATAGTTTCAAACGTTACTCCACAGATGCAGATCGCCCGCGAAGAAGTCTTTGGCCCGGTGCTCTCAGTACTGAAATTTAAGGATGCAGATGAGGCGATAGCGATTGCCAATGACTGCCTGTATGGGCTGTCCGCCGGAGTGTGGAGCAGCAATATTGATAACTGTCTGCGTATTGCACGCAAAGTAAAGGCCGGCACTGTGTGGATCAATGGCTGGATGAGTGGCTATCCCGAGCTTCCCTTTGGCGGCTATAAGCAGAGCGGCCAGGGACGAGAGTTAGGCCGCGCAGCAGTAGAAGAGTTTACCGAGCAGAAAACCATTCAGATGCACATAGGTGAGCGCACTGGCTGGTGGCTGCCAAAGGGGCAACAGTAAGTCGGAAGTCGGAAGTTGTAAGTTGTAAGTAATAAATAATCAGAGAGAGTGGAACGAACGGATAGACCCAACCTGGTGCCAGCGGCACTTTAATCAAAACAGAGAGAGGAATCTCAAGATGACTGCAAAAATAACTATTAAAAAGACATTCAGTAGCCTTTTGCTAGGTGCTGCTATCAGTACGGCGATGGCGGGAAGTGTACAAGCGGCAGAAGTTGAAGTGTTGCACTGGTGGACATCCGGTGGCGAGGCAAAGGCACTGGGGACATTGAGAACAGCACTACAAGAGCAGGGTATTGGCTGGAAAGATATGCCGGTTGCAGGTGGTGGTGGCAGCAGTGCGATGACTGTTTTGCGCTCGCGGGTAATCTCGGGGAATGCACCGACTGCAGTGCAGATGATGGGTTTTGATATTTTGGATTGGGGTGATCAGGGAGTAACCGCAAACCTCAATGAAGTCGCTGAGGCAGAAGGTTGGGATGCGGTTGTTCCGACAGCGTTAAAGAAATTCGCCAAGACCAATAATCAGTGGAATTCTGCGCCGGTAAATGTGCACTCGACTAACTGGGTCTGGGGAAATAAAGCGGTGCTGGATAAAGCGGGCATTGAGATTCCCACCGACTGGAACGGCTTCATCGCCGCACTGGAAAAAGCCAAGGCTGCAGGGGTTACCCCATTGGCGCATGGCGGTCAGGCATGGCAGGAAGCCACTGTCTTTGATGGCGTGTTAATGGCAACTGGGGGTGTCGATTTCTATCGCAAGGCACTGGTTGATCTGGATGAGGCAGCGTTGACCTCTGACACTATGCAGCAAGTGTTTGATCGCATGCGCCAGTTGCGTGGATTGGTTGATGATAACTTCTCCGGGCGTGACTGGAATTTAGCGTCAGCTATGGTCATTAACGGTGATGCGGCTTTTCAAATGATGGGTGACTGGGCCAAAGGTGAGTTCCTGAATGCCGGTAAAGTGCCAGGCAAAGATTTTGTCTGCTTCAGAACGCCAGGTACTCAGGGCACTGTCACTTTTAATGCCGATCAGTTTGCCATGTTCAAGGTTGGTGAAGACCGTCAGCAAGCTCAGATGAAAATGGCCAAGGCAATTATGTCGCCTGAATTTCAGATAGCCTTCAACACTGTTAAAGGCTCAGTGCCAGCGCGTACTGATGTGTCAGATACAGCTTTTGATGCCTGTGGTAAAAAAGCCATGGCCGATCTAAAAGAAGCCGGTGCTAAAAACACCTTAATAGGCTCTATGGCCCATGGTCACGCATCACCTGCAGCGATTAAGAACGCATTTTACGATGTAATCACCGCGCATTTTAACAGTGATATGTCAGCAGCTGAGGCCGTCAAGCAACTGGCGGCATCAGTTAAGAACGCCTCTTAATTTAGCTTAAACCAGGTCGTGGTGGATTGATCCGCCACGACCTGCTTCTCAATAACAGGAGAACGCAATGCAACAGATCGTAGACCGGAACCCGACCTATAAGACTGTCGAGAACCGCTCCGATAAAACGATTGGCTGGTTGCAGCAGCAACTGCCAAAACTGGTGTTGGCACCCTCGTTTGCTGTGATATTACTTTTTGTCTACGGCTTTATTTTATGGACTGTCTATCTCTCATTCAGCGCCTCCAAAATGCTGCCTAATTACACTTGGGTGGGGCTGGATCAATGGGACAGGTTGTGGAATACCTTAACTTGGATGACATCACTGCAAAACCTGTTCATTTTCGGAGCTCTGTACATAGGTTTATGCATCATAATCGGGCTGTTTTTAGCTATTTTACTGGATCAGAAAATTCGCCTCGAAGGCGGGTTACGTACCCTTTATCTGTATCCAATGGCGCTGAGTTTTATCGTTACCGGAACCGCCTGGAAATGGTTTCTCAACCCGGGCCTTGGGCTTGAGCGAACTATGCATGAATGGGGCTTCACCGACTTTAAATTCGATTGGTTAATTAACTCGGAAATGGCTATTTATACCGTCGTTATCGCAGGAGTCTGGCAGGCATCGGGGTTCGTGATGGCGATGTTTTTAGCGGGGCTGCGAGGCATAGATAATGAAATCCTGAAGGCGGCACAGATAGATGGAGCCCCGGCGTGGAAAATTTACACCCGCATAATTATTCCGCAACTGGGTCCGGTGTTTCTCAGTGCCTTTGTGGTGTTGCTGCACCTGGCAATTAAGAGCTTTGATTTAGTCATCGCGCTAACTGGCGGTGGCCCCGGAAACGCGACCTCACTGCCCGCCACCTTTATGTATTCCTACTCATTTACCCGCAACCAAATTGGTGTCGGGGCCAGTAGTGCAGTGTTCATGTTGATGATCATAGTCACAATTATGGTGCCCTATATTTACTCTGAATTGAAAGGGGGTCGAAAATGAGTGTTTCTACTCAAGATAATGCCCTGCGCACAGCGGTTGTCTGGCGGGTACTTATCTACAGCGTACTGATAGTGATCGCGGTTATTTATCTGGCGCCACTGTTTGTGATGTTAGTGACCTCGCTTAAGTCACTGGATGAAATCCGACTGGGCAACATGATGGCACTGCCGCTGCAGATTACCTTTGAGCCCTGGGCCAATGCCTGGGGAAGTGCCTGCTTAGGTCTGGATTGTAATGGTATTAAAGGCTACTTCTGGAATAGCCTTAAAATTACCGTGCCGGCCGTTGTTATCGGCACTTTGCTGGGGGCGTTCAACGGCTACGTGCTGACTAAATGGCGCTTTAGAGGGCACCAGTTAGTTTTTGGTCTGATGCTGTTCGCCTGCTTCATTCCCTTTCAGATAGTGCTGCTACCTATGTCGCAAGTACTTGGTTATCTCGGGTTGGCAAACACCACATCGGGATTAGTGATGGTGCACGTGGTCTATGGCTTAGGGTTTACCACACTGTTCTTTCGCAACTTCTACGAGGCATTCCCCGACGAGTTAATTCGCGCGTCGGTGATGGACGGCGCTGGGTTTTTCACCATTTTCAATCGCATACTGCTGCCCAATTCTGGGCCGATCATAGTAGTGACAGTGATATGGCAATTTACCAACATTTGGAACGACTTCCTGTTTGGCGCCTCGTTTTCCTCGGGAGACAGCGCCCCGATTACTGTGGCTTTAAACAATCTGGTGAATTCATCCACCGGGGTGAAAGAATATAACGTACACATGGCTGCGGCGATCACGGCAGCGCTGCCGACGCTTTTGGTCTATGTGGTTGCCGGTCGCTATTTTGTACGCGGCTTAATGGCAGGTTCTGTAAAAGGATAATAATGATGAGCTTTCTTCAGATTGATAACGTCAACAAACATTACTACGACGTAGAAGTACTTAAACGAATAAATATCGAGATTAATAAAGGTGATTTCCTGGTGCTGGTGGGGCCTTCCGGCTGCGGTAAGTCAACATTGCTGAACATGATCGCAGGTCTGGATGAGATCACCGCCGGTGATATTTCCATCAATGGCAAGTCGATGAGCGGTGTGCACCCCTCTAAACGGGACATCGCTATGGTCTTTCAATCTTATGCACTGTACCCGAATATGAGCGTTGCCAAAAACATCAGTTTTGGCCTGGAAATGCGCAAAGTCCCTAAGGCTGAGCGCGAAGAAGCGGTACTAAAAGTGGCAAAAATGTTGCAAATGGAGCAGCTGCTGGGACGCAAACCGTCGCAGTTGTCCGGCGGCCAGCGCCAGAGAGTGGCGATGGGGCGCGCGCTAGTACGTGATCCGCAAGTGTTTTTATTTGATGAGCCACTGTCGAACCTGGATGCCAAGCTAAGAGTTGATATGCGCACTGAGATCAAACTGTTACATCAGCGCCTGGGAGCAACTATTGTCTATGTAACCCACGATCAGATCGAGGCGATGACCCTGGCGACAAAAATTGCGGTCATGAATGACGGTCTGGTACAGCAATTTGGTACTCCGCAGGAGATTTACGATAACCCGGTAAACACTTTTGTAGCCGGTTTCATGGGCTCACCGTCAATGAATCTGATGACAGCGAAAGTGTGCATGATTGAAGGTCAGCTGAATTTTGAGGTAGCAACCAAAGAGCCTGGCATGAGCTTATTGCTGCCGGTCGGTCGCGACCAGCAGGCGATAAAAGCATATCTGGGGCAACAAGTTACCTTAGGATTGCGCCCGGAAACTATCACGGACCCGAGTAGCGCCAACCAGAGCGAAGGGCAGATTCACGAGGCTGACTTGTTAGTCGAGCTGACCGAACCCACCGGTGCCGATATGTTTGTGGTAACTAACTTAGGTGGCCAGGAAGTGGTCGCCAGAATGCGTGCCCGCTGCGCAGCAGTAGCGGGAGAGAAAACCCGTTTCGCCTTTGATGTGTCACGCAACGTGGCTTTCGATGCCAGCAGCGGTGAGCGCATTCAATAGCGTTTAACGGCTGGCTTGTGAGTGAAAGCTGTGAGGCCGTTGTGCGTTGTTCAGTGATTGACATGCGGGAGAGTTTAGATGAAAAACACTGAGCAGGCCTATGATCTGGTGGTTGTAGGCACAGGTATTGGCGGTGCCACACTAGTGAATGCCCTGGCGCCTAGCGGTGCCAGAATATTAGTATTAGAGCGCGGTGAAAATTTGCAGGATTCCCCGCAGGCGCGAGATTCTAAGGCGATATTTGCCGAGCAGCGCTTTAAAAGTGCAGAGCAGTGGCGCGACGGCAACGGGCAGCTGTTTAGTCCCGGTAACTATTACTACCTGGGTGGCAATTCAAAATTCTACGGCGCGGTTATGTTGCGCTATCGCGAGCAAGATTTTACGGCTATGACATTTGCCGATGGCGTGTCACCCGCCTGGCCTTTTAGCTATCGGGAACTAGCACCTTTCTACCAGAGGGCCGAGGCGCTCTATCAAGTGCGCGGCACTACAGGCCAAGATAGCTGTGATCCAAGTGGCGAAAGGGGCTATGTCGCAGAGGCTGTTACCGACGAGCCGAGTATTGCCCAGCTGCGACAGCGTTTAGAGAAAGTGGGAGTGCGTCCTTTTAGTTTGCCTCTGGCGCTGGATATAGAGCGTTGGCTAGATCGTGCACAGACTCCCTGGGATGCATATCCGGACACTGGCAGCGGCAAAATGGATGCCCAGGCAGCGGCGTTGCAGCCCGCTTTAACCCACGACAATGTGACGCTATTGACCGGTGCCAAAGTGCTGCGTTTACACGCAAGCGGCGATGGTAAAAAGATAGAGAGTGTCGAGATACGCCGCAATGCAGTAGTGCAAAAAATCAGCGCGCCGCTGATTGTCTTAAGCGCCGGAGCAGTTAACAGTGCAGCTATTTTGCTGGCTTCGCGCTGCAAAAAATTTCCCGGCGGTCTGGCGAATAGCTCAGATCAGCTGGGGCGAAATTTTATGAATCACAACTGCACAGCACTATTGGCTATCAATCCATTTAAGCGCAATACAGCGGTGTATCAAAAGACCTTGGGCATCAATGATTTTTATCTACAAGGTGATGCTGGGGAGGGGCCGCTGGGTAATATCCAGCTGCTGGGGAAAATTGATGGAGTCATATTAAAAGCTGGCCTGCCAAAATTACTGCGCTGGATGCCGCGCTTTGCTCTGGACTGGCTGGCTCGTCACTCTGTTGATTGGTACGTAATGAGTGAGGACTTGGCAGACGCACAGAGCCGGGTCACTGTTGATGAAAATGGTCAGATAAAGCTGGACTGGCAGCGCACAAATATGAGCGCACACAAGAGTTTGCTAAAAAAAGCGAAACAAGTAATGCGCGCAGCGGGCTACCCGATATTACTCAGCCAGGCGTTTGATCGTCGCACCCCATCGCATCAGTGCGGGACAGTGCGCATCGGCAATGACCCGGCAAGTGCACCATTGGATCCTTACTGTCGAAGCTACGATCACCGCAATTTGTTTGTTGTAGATGGCTCTTTTTTACCGACATCGGCGGCGGTCAACCCGGCATTGACTATCGCTGCCCAGGCACTGCGCGTGGCTGAACACATAAAGATAACGGAGAATTTTTAATGATAAATAATACACGCCCGGTTGCCTTAGTAACCGGAGGGCGTCAGGGCATAGGTTTGGCCATAGTGCAGCAGTTGGCAGCAGCTGGGTTTGATGTAGCTTTTACCGCCCGCAATAAAGGCGACGATTGCAGTGAAATTATCCAGCAGTGCCAACAACTAGGCGCCAGGGCGAAGTATATAGCCAGTGATTTAGCGGACATTGAACAGCACGCAACTCTGTTGGACAAAGTGGTTAGCTGGGGTGGCGCTGTAGATTGCCTGGTGAATAATGCAGGAGTCGGCACTTTGCAAAGGGGCGATTTGCTGGACTTGGGAGTAGAGTCTTTTAACCGTGTGATGCAGGTTAACTTGCAGGGGACTTTTTTTCTCTCTCAGGCCGTCGCGCGCTGGATGCTAGAAAACCCCTCGTCGCACTATAGATCCATTATATCTATCTCCTCGGTGAGTGCACTGATGGCTTCGCCTGAGCGCGCCGATTACTGCATGTCTAAGGCGGCGTTAAGCATGATGACTAAAACCTTTGCGCTGCGCCTGGCCGAGGATAATGTCGGGGTTTATGAACTGCGCCCCGGGATTATTAAAACCAGCATGACAGCAGGTGTTTCAGTTAAATACGACAGTAAAATTGCCGCGGGCTTAGTGCCGGCCAAACGCTGGGGTGAAGCTCGGGACATAGGCTGTGCCTTAGTGCCCTTCGCCAGAGGTGAGATGGCATTTGCCACCGGCAGCGCCATAGAGCTCGACGGCGGTCTGTCGATTAACCGGCTCTGATTGCAAGCTGCGATTTGTACGCAGTGCACAACAACTAATATTGAAAATTGAGGTGGCCCACAGATGTACGATTTTATTATTACCGGAGGCGGGCCCGCAGGCTGCGTATTGGCAAACCGGTTGACTGAAGACCCGGATGTCAAAGTACTGATGTTAGAGGCGGGTAATACAGATTCTAATCCGTTAATCCATATGCCTGCGGGCTTTGCCAAATTAACCGGAAAGTCCTCTACCTGGGGGTACTCGACGGTACCGCAGCAGCATTTGGATAACCGTGAAGTCTGGTACCCACAGGGGCGGGTTATTGGCGGCGGCAGCTCGATAAACGCGCAAATTTACACTCGTGGTCACGCACTGGATTACGATGAGTGGGCTACTGAAGAAGGTTGTGAAGGCTGGTCATTCAAGGAGGTATTGCCCTATTTTACCAAAGCTGAAAATAACAATAGATTGTGTAACCGTTATCACAGCATAGAGGGGCCTTTAAAAATATCCGACCCGGTTCCCCATCAGCTAACCAGTACTTTTGTGCAGGCAGCGCAGCAGGCGGGGTTTCCCTACTCCTCTGATTTCAATGGTGAAAATCAAGAGGGTTTCGGCTACTACCAAGTGACTAATCGCGCCGGTAAGCGCAGCAGTGCTGCAGTGGCCTATCTGAAGCCGGCGCTGGCGCGCAGTAATTTAACCGTGATTCCCCGGGCTACAGTGGTCAAAGTGGTGATTGAAAAGGGACGAGCTGTCGGCGTTGAATATATTAAACGTGGCAGTCAGGACATTCATTTCGAAGCGGCCAGTCGCGAAGTGCTGGTCACCTCCGGTGCTGTCGGCTCGCCGAAACTGCTACAGTTATCAGGCATTGGCCCCGCCGGGCACTTGCGCTCAGTGGGTGTTGAGCTGGTACATGACTTGCCCAGTGTCGGTGAAAATTTTCAGGATCACATGGATGTTTTTGTGGTTAGTGAATGCAGCGCCGATTACAGCTTCGATCGCTATAAACCGCTGCACATGAATGCCTGGGCAGGGCTGCAGTATCTGCTGTTTAAAAGTGGCCCGGTGGCCTCGAATCTCTGTGATGGCGGGGGTTTTTGGTACGCGGATGAGCAGGCGCGCTCACCGGATATCCAATTCCACTTTTTACCGGGTTCCGGGTTGGAGCACGGGCTGAAGAAAATTAGAAACGGCGTAACTTTGAACTCAGCGGTACTGCGGCCCAAAAGCCGAGGTTCAGTGCGGTTGCGCTCCAGTGATGCGATGGCGGCGCCGCTGATAGATCCCAACTACTGGGCGGAAGAGTACGACCGGAAAATGTCTGTGCAGGGCTTTAAACTTGCCCGTGAAATAATGGCGCAAGCGGCGTTTAAGCCCTTTATTAAACAAGAGGCGATCCCGGGAGCTGAGTACAAAACAGATAAGCAGATCATGGAGTACGCGCGCCGCCATGCCAAGACAGATTACCACCCAGTGGGAGCCTGTAAAATGGGGGCCGTTAACGATGAACGCAGCGTCGTCGGTCCCGATCTAAAAGTCATAGGTATTGAGGGGTTGCGGGTGGCGGACTCATCAGTAATGCCCAGGGTGGTCAGCTCAAATACTAATGCACCGACCATTATGATTGCAGAAAAAGCGGCAGACATGATCAGGGCCGAATATTGACACTGTTGTTTAACAGCAGCTGTAGAGCCTGATAGTCGGCATGCTCTGCAGCTGCTCGGTTGAAGCTACTGTTAGTTTTTAGCAGTCGCTAGTATTGAGGATTCGCGGACAATTAATTTAGGTTTGACCAAGTGATTAGACACGGGACGACTCGGGTCTTTGAGTTTTTGGATTAAGCTGTCGGAGGCCAGGCGCGCGAGTTGATCGGTGAAAGGGTGGATGCTGGTCAGGGGCGGATTGGCAGTGTCACAGGACAGTACGTCGTCAAAGCCGGTCACGGCGATGTCTACGCCGACTTTGATATCTGAATGACGTAGTCCAAAGTTGACACCAAAGGCAACGATGTCGCAGTAGCAGACAATGCCCTCAGGTGGGTTGGCATCGGCGACTAACGTTTTTACGGCCTCTGAGGCGGCAATTCTGGTGACCGGGCAGGGGACAACTTGCACCATGTCAGCATCGATACCGGCATCGTTTATCGCTTGCAGGAAGCCGCTTTTGCGCTCCTGGAAGGCGGCGGTATCAAGGCGTCCGCCGAGAAATGCAAGTCGTTTCATGCCTTGGTCGAGCAAGTGTTGGGTAGCTATTATTGCTCCCTGACGATAATCGGGGGCGATATAATCACACTCTGCCCCCTGAATAGGTTGCATGACACTGACAATGGGAATTCCCCGGGCAAAATAGGGCGCTAAATCTTCATGTGTAGTGTCTACTGCCGGGCTGATAAGAATACCGGCAACGCCGTGCTCGCAAAAAGCGCGAACCACTTTGTCCTGCTGTTTAAGATCCTCTGAGGTGTTGGCCATCATGACTACATAACCCGCCTCGGTGAAGTGTCGCTCCAGGGCGATCGCCAGTTCGGCAAAGAAAGGGTTGGTCAAATCATTGATGATCATGCCTATCATTGATGAGGAGCGTCGACGTAGGTTAGCGGCGCCCTGATTGTAGATATAGCCCAGTGCTTTAGCCGCTTTCATGACCTTCTTTTTGGTCTCGGTTTTAATCTTAGGGCTGTTCTGCAAGGCCAGAGATACAGTCGATTTGGAGACTCCGGCGGCTTTGGCAACATCGGGGATAGTTATTGTTTTTGGCTTCACTGGGTGCTCCGATGTGAATCATTAATTTTTAGCTGAGTGACTATAGTATCAACAAAGCGAATAGAGAATAAAATATTGCGAACAAGAAAAAATTATTGTAACGTTCTTATTTATTGTAAGTAAAGAAAAACCACCCTTCCTGAGACAGTTGAATTGTTCAAATAAATTTAAATATTAGATTTTGAAGGATTTAATTATAAATACACTACCCGATCCACAATAGGAAAAAACTGATGACAGATTTGATATTAGCTTGTAATGGAAAAAAATTGGAACGTTACAATTTAGTTTCGGCAGGCTACGGTAGCTATTCACCCAGTAGTGGATTTAACCGTACAGTATACGCCGCAGCGCACATAGTGGTGGATCCTCTACAGCAGAATGCCCCTTGGAGTGCTTCACCGGCTATCGACTGGGATGCTACTTTGGCTTACCGGCAGCATCTGTGGGGTATGGGTTTTAAAATTGCCGAGGCGATGGATACTTCACAGCGTGGTATGGGTGTGGACTGGCCAACATCGCTCGAGTTGATAAAACGTACTCTGGGGCTGGCCAAAAATATCCCGGGAGCTGACCTGGCCTGTGGTGCTGGCACAGATCAGCTGCAAGATTTGCATCACCTATCAATGGATACAGTCAGGGCTGCTTACATTGAGCAGATTGAGGCCATAGAAAATGCTGGTGGCCGGGTGATTTTAATGGCATCCAGGGCAATGGCACGCTGTGCCAAAAACGCCGATGACTATATAGCGCTGTACACTGAGCTGATTCAAGGCTGTCGTTACCCGGTGATTCTGCACTGGCTCGGGGATATGTTTGACCCCAATTTAGCGGGTTATTGGGGCAGTGTGGATGTCTGGGAAAATATGGATACCGTTGTCAGTATCATCAACGAAAACGCCGCTAAAGTAGACGGCATAAAAATATCGCTACTGCAGACCCAGTATGAGTTCGCACTGCGTAAACGCCTGCCAGACACTGTGAAAATGTTCACTGGAGATGACTTTAATTATCCAGAGCTAATAGAGGGAGATGGCGAGCATTTCTCCCATGGCCTGCTGGGCATATTTGATCCAATAGCACCGGTGGCTGCAAGGGCCTTAGAGCAGCTGGCCTGTGGTAATAGCGATCAGTACCGCGCGTTAATGGAGCCGACTATTGCGCTATCTCGCAAAATATTTGAAGCGCCGACCCAATATTACAAAGCCGGGGTAGTATTTATAGCCTGGCTCAACGGTCATCAAAGCCACTTTAGTATGGCTGGCGGTATGCAATCGGCCAGGTCGGTTAATCACTACTGTGAAGTGTTTAGGTTAGCGGATGCAGCCGGGGTACTGAAAGACCCGGATCTGGCAGCGCGTAGAATGAAGCAACTTCTGCAACTGCAGGGCGTTGAGCAATAAATAAAAATCATTGAGATACATGGAGCGCTATGAAAGTTTTGATTGCCCCTGATTCGTTTAAAGAGAGCTTGAGTGCAGTGGCGGTTGCCGAGGCGATTGCGCTGGGCTGGCGCAAACACTTCCCGCAGGCACAAATAGTACTGCTGCCTGTGGCCGATGGGGGAGAGGGAACTACCCAAACATTAGTAAATGCCAGTGGCGGTAAGCTTTACAACCAGAAAGTCACCGGACCTATGGGTGCTAAAATCACTGCGCAATGGGGAGTGCTAGCCGATGGCAAAACCGCAGTGATAGAAACAGCGGCCGCCTCGGGGCTGCACTTAGTAGCAGCTAATCAGCGCAACCCACTGCTGGCGAGTAGCAGAGGTGTCGGCGAGCTGATATTAGCAGCATTAGATAAGGGCATGCGCAAGATTGTCATAGGTTTAGGAGGCAGTGCCTGCAACGATGCCGGGGCGGGAATGTTACAGGCCTTAGGCGTGCAGTTACTGGATGAGCGAGGTGAAGAAATTAGTAGGGGCGGAGGCGCCCTGGGCAGCTTGCGGAAAATAGAGCTCGCTGGAGTTGACCCCAGATTAGCTCAAGTGCAGCTGCAAATAGCTTGTGATGTTGATAACCCGCTGATCGGCGCCGAGGGAGCCTCAGCAGTATTTGGCCCACAAAAAGGTGCTGATTTGCAGATGGTCGCGCAGTTAGATAATAACTTAAAACACTTTGCCGAGATGATCTTGCAGACAACAGCTGTGGATATCTGTGCAGTACCGGGCGCGGGGGCAGCCGGTGGATTGGGTGGTGCTTTTCTCGCCTTTACCAATGCCACATTGAGCAGTGGCATTGATTTGGTGCTGGACGCCCTGAATATCGATCAGCACTTAATCGGTGCCGAGTTGGTAATAACCGGCGAGGGACAGATAGATAACCAAAGTGTCCGGGGTAAAGTACCGATAGGCGTGGCCAGGCGCGCCAAAGCCCAGCAGTGTCCGGTGATTGCCCTGGCGGGTTCGGTGCGCGCAGAGCGTGAGTTCCTGAGCAATCATGGCATTGATGCCGCTTTTAGTATCCTGCCAGGTGTTCTCTCTCTGGAGCAGGCATTAGCGCAGGCAGCTGAGAATTTGACCCAGTGCGCTGCCAATCTGGCAGCGATCTGGGCGATGAAAAAAGGCGGGACTAAAGTCGAAAGTAAAGTCGAAAATAAACTTTTGCAGTGTAAAGGTTTCTAGGGCTTCCAGTTATTTGTTTAAAACCTGCAATGTCTAGCTGAAACGGCCGCGCAATGGGTCAGTGTAAGGATAGGAGCTGTGGCTAAGCGCAGCGAGATTCTCACCACTGTATCAAGTATTGCCGGCGGCATTAGCTAGATTGTTTTAAACCATTACTGAGCTCCTTTAAAAGCCCTCTGAGCGTTTCGGTCTTTTCGTCGCCCAGGACATCAATCATTTCCCGTTCTAATCTGCCAATATGACTGGCGGCAATGCCTCTGGCTGCTTGACCTTCTGCTGTGATTTTGGGGATTTTATCGCGTTTATTTCCCGGTACGTAATCTAACTCAATCAGGCCCTTTTCAATCAGCCTCTTCACGGAGCTGTGAGCTGCCTGTCTAGATATTTTTAGCGCTGCGGCCAATTGTGACAATGTTCGGGAATGTCTGGCTATCAGCATGAACATTTTAGCATCCGAAGGTCGGATCCAATCGTGTGCAGTGCCATGGCGAAATTGCTCCATGCGCGAGTCCAATAATTCAGATAAGTCCTGAACGAGTCCGCGGACATTGTCATGTTTAGGTTTTTTGGTTTTGTCAGCCATGGTTGACATAATAAAACATCACTCTATAATGTCAATCTAAGTTGACGGTTATAAGCATCACATTGATGCTTTTTGGAGAATACTATGAAAAGAAAACTCACTGCAACGCTAGGTTTAGTCATGGCAGTCATTTTAGCTGCTACATACTACTATTTCGAATTCGTTCCAGAGGTTGATGCAAACCCACGCAATGCTCCCGTAGAGGGGATGACAAGCTCTGCTGTTATAAAAAAGCTACCTTTGACCACTAAAGTGTCCAACCCTGCGGGTATCAGTTTTAATTATGATACTGGTACCTATCTGGTCAGTACAGATGATCAGGTATTTGCAGAAGTTTCTGCCGCATTTGATCAAGTGTTGTTTTCTATGGTCATCGCCAATTCCCCTTTAAACCTGGGTGACACAGAAGGGGTCACTTACCTGGGCAGTGGTCGCGCCGCTGTGGTGGGCGAAAACGGTGCTGTAGTATTGCTAACGCGAGATGTAAAAGGCCAGTGGAGTGAAACCGAGCGATTTGCTATCCAGGGATTCGAGGAAGGAACACAGCTTGGCTCCGCTGCCTATTCGCCGGACACTGGCGAGCTTTTTACTGCCCAGAAAAAAGGCCGGGATAAAGTGCTGTACTCAATCGAGCTGGAGAGCCGGGCTGTTAAAGTAACGCCTCTGAAATTGGCCAGTACCTTAGCAGAAAAAACCGAGCGCAGCTGGGCAGAGTTTTACATCGCCGGATTACATTTTAAGGATGGCGAGCTAAAGGCTGTCAGCGAAGCTTTTAGTGCACTGCTTACTATTGAACCTAATGGTTTAGTGACCGCTATTAGTGGTGTTACCGGGCTTCAGGAAAGTGCCGGAATTACCTTCAGCAATGGACACTACTACCTTATCGGCGATGCCGAAGGCTACCTTCCCGACCCGCCAATTTATATTCTGGATACTCAATAGGAGGCGTCATGAACAAATTGAATCTGTGCAGAATACTTATTGTCATTGGCTTTGCTCTGGGCTTAGTCAGCTTGATAATAACAGCGGGCCACATTGGTGACCCTCTCTATACACTTATTCCCGAATTTGAGGACGGTGCTACACACGCCTGGTATCACGCATTGAGAGAAGTCAGCGGTGATATTGTGGCAATGATAGTAATACTGGCGGTAATCTTTGGCGCTGCACACAACAGGACAGCCTTCACTTGGTATTTGTGTCTTGTATTGATGTTGGGTTATTACGCTCCGTTTTGGATAGGGGTTCCATTTTTTGGGCAATTATCAGCGCCTAACCTGGCCGCTGAGATAATCCATATAGTGATGGCAGTGTTGCCGGTGACGGGGCTATTAATCGCCAGGAAGGAGTTTAAGTTGAGTGGACTATCGTTTTAAAAAATGGCAACCGCTAAATAAAAAAAGCCTCTAAACAAGAGGCTGTGGTAGCTATTAAGAAGGGATGTTCGTTAGAACATTACTCTATATTCTGGATCTGCTCGCGCATCTGCTCGATCAATACTTTAAGTTCAACCGCGCTATTCGTGGTTTCAACCACTATAGCTTTCGAAGACAGAGTGTTGGCCTCGCGATTTAGTTCTTGCATTAAAAAGTCTAAACGTCGGCCTATGGCGCCTTTTTGTTCCAAAATGCGCCGAACTTCTTGTACGTGGGTATCCAGGCGGTCCATTTCTTCGGCGACATCGGCTTTTTGTGCCAGCAGGGCAATTTCTTGCTCGATGCGTACCGGATCAATTTCCAGCTGCAGATCGGCCACTCGGGTTAGCAATAGCGCGCGCTGGCCCTGGAGGATTTTCGGCATTTTTTCGCGCACATCCTTGACCACTGCGCTGATCGCATCTAGGCGTTGGGTGATCAACGCTGCCAGCTCTACGCCCTCGCGCTGGCGTCCGGCATTGAGATCTTCGATGGCATTGGCAAATAGCTCCAGTGCCAGCTTTTTAACCGCATCCATGTCCAGTGTGGCATCAATCATTACCCCCGGCCAGCGCAGCACTTCTAAAGTGTCGATCGGCTGTGGGTTGGCAGTTAGTGCTCCGAGCTTTTCGGCGGCGCTGATCAGCTGTTGGGCGCGGCCCTCATCGATTTGGATGCCCTGTTGCTTCTTTTCGATCTCAAAGCGCAAGGTGCAGTCGATCTTGCCGCGACTGAGTTTTTTACGTAGCTGCTCGCGCAGGGCACTCTCCAGTTCACGAAAGCTTTCGGGGATGCGTAAATGTGGCTCTAAATAGCGATGATTTACCGATCTTAGCTCCCAAACCAGGCCTCCCCAACTCTGTTGTGCTTCTTGTCGGGCAAATGCTGTCATACTACGTGTCATATGCTTCAATCTCGATTAGAATGTGCGCACAGTTTATCAGTATGGCGCTAGCAGCTCCATGCTATCGATCCAGAATCCGATTTATCCAACAATTTGCAGGCGTTTATCTGTCGCCACTGCGGTTGGCTTTATCTTGTTAAGTTTTAAATTAAAGGTTTTTTTATGAGCAAATCTATATCTGATCAACTTCAAAAACTCGGTGTTGTCTCTCATCGTCCCAGTGGTCGTGAGCTTGATCAGTTACGTGAGATTAAATTCACCCGCAACTTTACCAAGCATGCAGAAGGGTCAGTGCTGGTTGAGTTTGGCGATACCAAAGTGCTTTGTACAGCCAGTGTTGAGCGCGGTGTACCACGTTTTTTACGCGGATCAGGCAGCGGTTGGGTAACGGCTGAATACGGCATGTTGCCTCGCTCTACTAATACCCGCAATGGTCGCGAAGCCAGTCGTGGCAAACAGACCGGTCGCACGGTTGAAATCCAGCGCCTCATAGGACGCTCGCTGCGTGCTGCACTGGACTTAAAAAAGCTCGGTGAAAATACCATCACAATTGATTGCGATGTACTGCAAGCCGATGGTGGTACCCGTACCGCTTCTATCACAGGTGCCTGTGTGGCGCTGGTTGATGCAATCAGCTTCTTGAAAAAAGATAAGCACGGCGCCATCAAGGGCGACCCGTTAAAGCATATGATCGCGGCGATCTCGGTCGGCATCTATAACGGTGAAGCGGTTTTAGATTTAGATTACGCAGAAGACTCTGAAGCTGAAACAGACATGAATGTGATCATGACCGCCAGCGGTGGCTTCATTGAAATTCAGGGAACAGCAGAAGGTGAGCCGTACACTGAAGAAGAGTTGAACCAGATGCTGAAACTGGCCCGTCAGGGAATCCAGGCGATAGGTGCGGCGCAGAAGGAAGCGCTTAATAAGTAGTAAGTTGGAAGACGGAAGTAGCGAGTATCGCGCTGTGGATTTTAGGTAATAAAAAAGACGTGTTTAGCGTCTTTTTTTTTGGTTGGTTATTTAAAGGTCTATGTCGTAGTCCATAACCAGCGGTGCGAATTCAGAAAAAATCTGCTCTTTGGCGATGTAGCCATCGTTGATGGTCTCTTGAATATTGGCGGTGCTCAGCTGGTAGTCAAGTCTGGCGCCTTCGTTGAGCTTGCGAGCGCGGTTGTAATCGGGCCACCAAGTGTATTGGCGATCCGCTTTGTTGATTTCTCTGAAAGCGTCTATATAGCCTAGCTCACCTATTACTTCTTCCATCCAGGCGCGCTCGCTGGGTAAAAACCCGGAGATACTCTGACTGACATACCAATTGGAAATATCGGCGGTGCGGTGCGCGGTATTTAATGTGCCGCAAAAGATAAAGTCGCGGCGCTTGCGCTGGGTCTTTTTAAAGTGCGCCAGCAAGTGTTCCATAAACTGGTCTTTAATGCTCTGCGCCGCATCATTTTTTAATCCCGATGGCACGAGTAACGATGAGATGCTGACGTTTTCGAAGTCCGCCTGAATAAAGCGCCCCTCGTAATCGCAGAGCTCAAAACCCATGCCTGTCATGATCGCTTTAGGTAAGTGCCGGGTGTAGATTGCGACGCCGGAGTAGCCGTCTTCAAAGGCGTCGAAAAAGTATGGGTAATACCCTTCCAAGTGATACCTGTCGTCGTCTAGTTGATATTCTTTTGCTCGCAGGTCTTGCAGGCAAATCACATCCGCATCTTGTTCAGCTAACCAAGTAAAAAGTCCCCTGTCTGTAGCCTGTTCAATACCTTGGGCATTGAATGAGATAACGCGCATATGATAATTTCCCTACTTGATGCTGTGCTCAGTGTAAGCGATTAAAAAAGATGGTGATGCTACAGCTTATTTTATTAAGAACAAGTGTAGTTTAGCTAAAAAGCCTGCTAATTGTATAACCTAGCGGTATAAATTGAAATTCTCTTAGATAAATATTTGCTGAACGCGTCAGTTTTAACCATCGAGTATTATTATTGAGCGTTCTAAGCGGGTCCCTGAATAGATTATAGCCCTATATCCGGGATTTTTTTTGTCAATTTAAGGATTTAGCCAACAGCGGCACTATTATTGACGAAAGGGGCAAAATTATAGTTTTATTTATCGTTCAGCAGGCCTTGCTCCTAGTGTAGAATATGCGCACTTAGAGACCAACGAGGGATTTGACCGACATGCAACAATACCAAAGAGAATTTATTAAATTCGCCATCGAACAAAATGTACTTTGTTTTGGAGAGTTCGAACTTAAATCCGGCCGTGTCAGCCCCTATTTCTTTAACTCAGGATTATTCAATACGGGTTTATCCCTGGCTAGGCTCGGCGGTTTTTACGCCGCGGCGCTGGAAGATGCCAAACTGACATACGACATTTTATTTGGCCCTGCCTACAAGGGAATCCCACTGGTCGCCGCCGCCGCTGTGTCGCTGGCCAATGATTTCCAAAAAGACGTCCCCTATGTCTTTAATCGCAAAGAAGCTAAAAGCCACGGTGAAGGTGGCTCACTGGTAGGGTCCCCCCTTCAAGGGCGAGTAGTGATCATCGATGATGTGATTACTGCAGGCACTGCCATTCGTGAAGTAATGACGATTATTGAACAGGCCGGAGCAACGCCAGCAGCCACTGTTATCGCAGTGAACAGAATGGAGAAAGGTAAAGCCGAACTATCGGCCATCCAGGAAGTTGAGCGCGACTACAAAATGCCGGTGATCAGCATTGTCGATATGACCCACATCATGCAATACCTGAAGGAAATAGGCGGGCATGAGACGCAGCTGACAGCAATGGCTAAATACCGCGAGCAGTACGGTATCTAAGGCCCCTGAATAAAAGTGCATTTTACTGCGATTTAAGAATGCGCTTTTGGATGGTTCTTTCTGCCGTTTCCAGGCCGACCCCGCAGCTACCACGGCTGTCTAAGGTAATGAAAACCTTACTCTGATGTTTCACGCTAGTGCAGCTGACAACAGCGCTGCACTGATACAGGCCTGGGGTATCATACGAGTACTTGGTGCTCTCGGCAGCACAGTTTCTCTGCTCGGCAAGCGCCGCTAATTTAATTTCTAACCCCGACGCAGCGGCGCTTTGGGCGCGCATCGAGAGCATTTGCCAGCTGTGAATATTGGCCGAGTTAGCCACTAAACTCGCCACACCGCTAGCCAGTAGCGCCATTACCGTAATCACAAAAATTGCCGATATCAGCCCCAGCCCCCGCTGCTTAGAGGAGGGGGATAGGACAGCTGCGCCGATCGCGTTATTCATCTGCTAACCACAATTGTTGATTGATACTCAGCTGTTCGTTTTCTACAGCGACTGTCAGCTGGATGTTAACAGTGCGCGTCTGAAGATGGTGACTGAAGCTGGAGCTGTCGAGTAAGTTTTGCGCCAGCAGAACTTTGTGCGGCTCATTAGTCGGTAAGCTGTCGGGCATCGGCTGTAGCTTGTGTATAGCATAATCGGTGTACCTGTATAAATTCCCCGCCTCCAGGCAGTAGCTAACCGCACTGCTGACAAAGTTGATTATCTGCTCTGCTGAACCCCGACTAAATTGATGTCTGCTTGCCAGGCGCAGTTGCTTTTGATGTGACTGCGCCGTATTGCTCTGCTCGACAATGACGCTGGATAGTGCACCGCTGGCGTTGTTCGGTGCAGTGTATAGATTGGCATCGCTAGCGCCTATCAACGCCCGCATGGTGGTGACATCCGCGCTCAAACCGAGTACCTGAATGGTCGTACCGCTGCTGGCAATCGGTGCCTGAGTGTAAAACGCTTGTTCCCGGATAGGTAATAGCTCCAGGCACTGGGCATTGGCGTTGCGCCGGATACGCACCGAAGTTGCTGCGCTGCGACTTAGCTGACGCTGAATTTTATCGATGCTGGTACGCAAGCTGTTGGCCATCACATCGCGACGGGTCAGATCGTTCAAACCACGCACTGAGTTGACGATAAATTGGGTGCTGCCTACGGCGATAATTCCGGTTATGATCATCACCAAAATCAGTAAGGTAAACCCTTGTTGTCTGCGCGTTGGGCGATTCTTCAGCGAGCGCTGCATTAATAATTTCCCCGGTTGCGGGCAGTAAACTGGGTGCTGCCGAGGCTGATAATCCCGGTCATGATCATCAACAGAACTAGCTCAACTAAGGTAAATCCTTGTTGTCTGCGCGTTGGGCGATTCTTCAGCGAGCGCTGCATTAATAATTTCCCCGGTAGCGGGCAGTAAACTGGGTGCTGCCTACAGCGATAATCCCGTCAACTAAGGTGAAACCTTGTTGTCTGTCGCGCCTTGAAAGCTGCTTTAGGGAGTCGGGCATTAATAATTCCCCCGGTAACTGACAAACTGCTGGATCTCGCCTTGGGGAGTGGTAATTTCGATACTGATCTTTTTTAAGCGCTGCGAAGTCTGGTCGAAATCGTCACCGGCGTAGCTGATTTGAACGCTAATTTGGTAATTATCATAATCCGCTATTGGTTGCCCCAGGGCATCGCTGGCCTGTTCCAACAAGTTGTGATAGTCATCTACATCATCAAATTCTCCGCGCGATTCTCTCTCAGGTCCCAGACTCGCGCTGCACTTTAACTCTCGTGGGGCGCAAGCTAACTCGTCGTACCTTTGCGCGGCAATCTGCTGTTGGTATATGCGCCCCAAAGAGGCGCTTTTAGCTTGCCAGAAAGGGTCGGCGCTGTGCACTACTGCATTCGACCAAACAGCAACCAGAGCGGTCATAGCTATAGCTATGATAACAATAGTAAAGATGGATTCTATTAAGGTGAAACCGGATTCAGATACACGAGCCTTCATAGCTAAATCCTGTCGGAGCGATACAAAACGCCTGGCTGCCTGTGGCCAGGGAAATGCTCTGTGTCACTGTAAAAGGTTTGGGGAAGTTACTGGCTATTAGGTCACCTTGTGCGTCAAAACCTAAGCTAAAGTGTGTGCCCTGGGCCAATATCTTTTGATTAATCAATAATAGTGCATCGTTTTGCAGCTGGTATTGTCGCTCGCCGCTGCTGTTGATGATCGTCACCTGCCACTGTGACTGCGCCAGTTGCCTTAAATTGAAACTCGCAGCTATTTCGGCTCGCTTATCTTGGTTGTCAGCTGCCATTGTCTGTGCCATGGCTATTTGCTGGGTCAGCCTCAGATAAGCTTGCAGCTTGTCAATAAACAGGGCCTGCTGATACAGGCCTGTGTCTGCAAAGCGAGAGAAAGCGACAGTTGATAAGATACCAATCAATAACATGACTGCAATCAATTCAATTAAGGTGAAACCGCTTTGTCCTTTGCTCATCAATGGCGCTCACACCCTGATTAAAGAGTGGGAATAACAAAGCCTGTTTGTTGTGAGTACTCTATTTTCACGTTGCCGCTGCCACCTTTGTTGTAGTGATATTCACACACTGGCTTTGTGTAGCTAACTTTATAGGCGGCGCCATCTGAGGTAGACACTGTCGGGGCATTTGCCTGCAGTACAGCATTCCATACTTCTACGCAGCCCGCCGCAGAAGGTTTAGCGCTAGAGCTGGCAACCGGAAGTTTAGAGCCGTTGAGGTACAGCGGAGTACCATCAAATGACATAGGTTTGCCTTTGTTGATGTTTTGCGCTATCGCCTGGGCCTTCGCCAGCGCAATACCTGAGGCAAAACCACCGGCAGTTCCCTGCACTGTCGCTTTATGAGCGTCAGAGGAGATATCGATAAACCTTGGCAGTGCCACGGCTGCCAAAATACCTAAAAGGGCGATGACGACGATTAATTCTATAATTGTAAAACCAGATTGTTGCTGTCTCATAACTTCATCTCTCTCAGTTCTTGTTCTTTTTAAAGCGCGTTTAGCAGTACTGGAATCCGAAGTCGCGGATTGCTCTGTATGCTCCAGGCATCAATGACATTTAGCTAGCCATTGATATTGTTACAAAATATAGTTAATTCTAGGCTACTATGGCCTATTGTTGAAATATTGGAACTATTTTTGCTCAAATAATTCCCAATAATGATCAATTACAGCTCTCTAGAGTTATAGCATAGTCCAGATTTCTATCAGTTAAACATTGGCTTAGTGGTTTTTTGCCGTATTTCTCAGTTAGCGGTTTACTGCGGCACTTAAATCCCACAGTGGCAGAAATACTCCCAGTGCCAACACGAGCACCATAGAGGCGACGATCACGATTAAGATCGGCTCTATAGCGCTGGACAGTCCCTGTAATTTGTATTCTACTTCTTCTTCATAAAAATCAGCAACTTCTGCGAGCATTTCGTCAACGCGGCCGGTTTCTTCACCGACTGCCAGCATCTGCATCACCAGCGGGCTGAACATGGAAGTGCGCCGAGCGGCGCTGCTAAAGCCTTCGCCGCGCTCTATCGCTACTCTCATCTGATCAATTTTGGCGCCGACATAATCATTGTCGACTGCTCTGGCCACTACCCCTAAGCCCTGTTCTATCGGCATGCCCGCGCCTAAAACGACACTAAATGTGCGGGCAAAGCGCGCCAGTACAGCACGGTAGAAAATGCTGCCGACCAGCGGAATGCTAAATTTAAACTTATCCCAGTGATATTTACCCGTCGGACTGTTCTTCCAATGGCTAAACGATAACAGCGCTAACAGCAGCAGGGCCAAAACATAGGGCCAGAAAGCCAGGGCAAAATCCGAGATGTTGATTAAAAGAATCGTCTGCCAGGGGAGTTGGCCGCCTATGCTGTCAAAGACATCTTTAAAGTTGGGGATCACAAACAGATTGACCACAGTGATTAACACTACAATCGCTCCCATTACAAACATTGGGTAGCGTGTCGCCTGCTTTAGGTTGCGGATTGTTTGCCGCTCCAGATTCAGATAACTGGACATTTGACTAAAGGCCTGGTCGATACGGCCAGTATTCTCGCCAATTCGCACCATGCTCACGTAGAGGTTAGAAAACAATTTAGGGTACTGACTGAGCGCCACCGATAGCTCCTGTCCCTTTTCCAGATTGTCGGCAACACCGCTTAAGCTGCTGGTCACTAGTGGGTTGTTAACTGTATCCGACAGGCCTCTTAAGGCCGCTATGATCGGAACCCCTGCACGGGTTAGGCTGGCGAGCTGACGAGAGAGCATAATCACTTCGTCCAAACTGACTCGCTCTAACATAGACAGCTTAACTTGGCGTTGAGTCTGAGTGCCGGAGTTTTGCTCGGCTATTTGAATGCGCAGCACAATAATTGACTGCTGCTGTAACGCACTGGCGACCGCTTCAGAGGTTGCAGCTTCAATGCTGCCGGTCGCTTTAGAGCCATCGACGTGACGGCCGACATAGGAATAGAGGGGCATTAGTCAGAATCCCCCAGCTCTTCGAGCTGTTCAGTGACCCTGAATACTTCCTCTAAACTGGTGATGCCCGCCGCAGCTTTTTCCAGGGCGCTAAACACCAGCGGTTGGTAGCTGTCACTGGCAATAGTTGCGTGTGCAAAAGCACCGCTGTCATTGGCGCGCAGGGCATCGGCCATTGTTTCGTTGATTTCCAGCAACTCAAAGATACCGACGCGACCGGTATAGCCGGTATTGTTGCAACTGGTGCAGCCGCTGCCGTGCTTGAAAGTGCCATTGGCTGTGCTCTGATTCTGGCATTTAACCTGCAGCCATGCCTGCTCCTGAGGAGTGGGAAGATAATCCGTTTTACAGTGTTCACAGACTTTACGTACTAACCGCTGTGCCAGTACCCCGCGCAGCGCCGCGGCCACTAAATAGCCTTCGATGCCGATATCAATAAGACGCATGGCGCTGGAGATAGCATCGTTAGTGTGTAAGCTGGAAAGCACAAAGTGACCTGTCATAGAAGCGCGCAGGGCGATTTCAGCAGTTTCCAGGTCGCGTATTTCTCCGACCAGCAGGATATCCGGATCCTGACGCAGGCAAGAGCGCAGCACAGTGGCGAAATCTAAGCCTATCTTGGGGTGCACTTGAATTTGATTAATGCGCGGCAGCCGGTATTCAACCGGGTCTTCGACGGTCAGTATTTTTTTCTCGGCGACATTTAGCTCATTTAAGGCGCCGTATAAAGTGGTGGTTTTGCCGCTGCCGGTGGGGCCAGTGACGAGCAGCAAGCCATGTGGATCCCTGATCAGCTTGCGCAGTCTGTTTTTCATTCTGTCGGGCAGGCCTACCTTGTCCAGCTCGATCATGCCGTCGGTCTGATCGAGTAGGCGCATCACCACAGACTCGCCGTTTTGGATCGGCATAGTCGACATGCGCACGTCGATACTGTGACCCTTTACGGTAATGTTAAAGCGGCCGTCCTGAGGCAGGCGCTTTTCTGAAATATTTAATTCGGCCATTAATTTAAGGCGCAAGATAAGGGCCGGTGCGATACGCGCATCTTTCATCACGTGTTCTTGCAGCAGGCCATCAACGCGCTGGCGAATCCGCAGTACATTTTCATCCGGTTCAATGTGAATATCTGAAGCCCCGACGGTGACGGCGTCTTCAAAGATGCTTTTTAGTAGTCGCACCACTGGGATATCGGCATCATCTGTCTCAGATAAACGGGTGGTATTAAAAGTATCTTCAACGATCTCATCGCTGAGCTGATCTGCCCAGTCATCTATGTCGCTGGTGCGACGGTAGATCTGTTCCAGTACCCCCGGTAATTGACTGTCAGCTACCACCGCCAACTCAATGGGTTTAGGCAGCAGTCGTTGCACTTCATCGTAGGCGGCAATGTCTAGCGGGTCGGTCATGCCAATCAGAAAAAAATCAGCCTCTTCCTTGAGTATCAGACAGCGAAATCTGCGCGCGTGTGTTTCTGAAAGTTGCAGTACATCGTTGTGATTAAAGTTGTACCTGCTGATATCCACCATCGGGATTTTTAACTGTTGGGCGAGAAAGTTGAGAAATTGCTCTTCTGGTACATAGCCCAGTAGCACTAAAGTTTTGCCCAACTTCTGATGAGTTTCTTTTTGACGAGCAAGCGCCGACATCAACTGCTGTTCGGTAATAACAGCGTTCTGCACTAATAGATCACCGATTCTGACTTTGACTTTCGGTGCTGCCATGAAACTTCCTCTTAAAATTTTATTATTGGTTTATCGCTGTCATCTGCTGACCCAACCGGGACAGTTGCAGGCTATTCTCTGGCGGAAAATAAGTGCAGTTGCAAGTTGATGCTAGCATCATCCCCGGCGAGGCTTTGGTAAGTGATGTTGTCCCAGTATATAGTCACTGGCCCCTGCTCAAGAAATTGCAGATATTTATCGATGCCTTTCTTATCGCCTTGTAATTGCAGAACAATTTTTTGTTTAATTAAAAAACTGCTCTGCTCTTCCGCTTCCTCAGCGCTAAAGACTTCAGACACTAACTGGAAATCTTCGACCCTGAGAGAGTGTGCAGATTGCAAAATAATGGCCAGAAATTCTGTTAATTCAACGGGCGTGAGCACTGCAACCTTGCTGTCGTCGATTGACTGGCTTAACAGGCTCTGCTGGCTCTGCAGCTGTGTTAGTTGCTCGCGTATTGAAGCCGTTGGGTCCATGGCTAACACTTGTTGTAATTGCTCGCTCTGGCGCTGATTGTCCTGGACTATAGCACTGGAGCGCGAAAAGTTTTCCACCGCCTGCGCTCTGGCCAGATACAGCGGCTCTAACAGCAGCAAGAACATTAAGGCTACTATCAGGGCACTGCTGGAGGCGAAAATAAGCACTTTTTCCCGGGTGCTAAGGGTTTCGTAGTGGGCGGAGATCTGTGCACTATTCACTCGTTATCCCCCCCACTGATCGCCAACAACTCAAAGGTATGAGAGTCGCCACTGCGCTGAGTGCGCAGCTTTTCAATGTTAAGATTTTCCAGCAATTGCCCGGCCCGTAAATTTTTAACGATTAAGGGTAAATCCCGGGCTCTGTCGGCACTGCCGCGCAGATAGACTACATTGTTCTGCGGGCCTATCTTAAAGCTGTGCAATTGTGATTTGGCTGGCATGCTGTTGTGCAATTTAGTCAACGTTTGCGAAAAACCACTGTGCTTTGTCGCGCTGAAATCATCTGTCTGCGCCTGCATTTGTTGCATGGCCAGTACTTGTTGGCGCAATTGGTTCAACTCCTGTTCCAGCTCTCTGGGTACCTGGCGCGCCGCCTGTTGGGTTTTTAATTGCATCAGATTATTTTGCAAACTCAGATTCTCTACTTTAAAACCAGCGGTTTGCGATTGTAAATTACCAGCATCCAACCACATCCCTAGCCCCGCTAGTGAGCTGCTAATAAAAAGTACCGATAACAGCGTCAGCAAGTTTTTAAATGAAAGCCAGTTGCGAACTGGTTTGGGTTTTAGCGGTAATAGATTAATCCTTTGTTTCATTTTTTTACCTTTTGATCCAAACGTAACGCACCGGATATGGCAACCAGACAATGCTGTTGCAGCTCAATAGTCAGAGCCCCGTCGGCATTAATCAAGTCATTGATATCGACAGTTTCTATGGCTACCCCGATGTTTTCTGCTAAATTTTGCATAATGGCAGTGTCATCGCTCTGCTGGGGTAATACTATGACTTTTCGACAGGGGGGCTTGCCCATTTGGCTCTCGTAATAGTCCATCGAGCGCTGTAAATCTAACACCAGCGCTTCCATTCTGTGCAGATAGTTATACTTGAGCGTGCGTGACAGGTACATCTTAGTTTCAGACATGAGCATCAGTAAGCTTTGCTCCGCATCTAAAAACAGCACTGAAGTGCCGACGATATCGCTGCACAGATCAGAGACTAAATGCAAGATTGCCGTTTCGGGAATTTCTACTGTGACAGGTATCAGATCTAAAGATTCAGCCCAGGCAATTTTGGCCGCAATTTTGGATTTATCGGCAACTACTGCATACAGCTTTGTTCCTTGGTTCTTGTCGCTGTCTTCCGGTAGTTCCAGGTAGTCAAGCTCGGCGTTATCCAAGTCAAAAGCGACCAGATCTTTTACTCGCCACCACAGTGCATCGCACATCTCTTCTGGGGCAACCTGAGGCGCTTCAGTCAACAACATCTGGTATTCATGGGCAGATAAAATCAGCGAGCAGTTAGCACCGGTCAGTTTGTTGTCGGTGATAAAGTCTTTTAATGAGTCCGGGTTGTCGGCGAGTTTTGAAGCGTTAAAAAACTCACAGTGCTGCAGTTCTAGGTTAGCACCATTGAGCTTACTGACTGCAATAGCGGTACCTTCAGCGGATACGTGCAGGCAGACTCTGCCGCTGTCTTTTTTAGTCTTTTTAGTAAAGCGCAACAATACAGATTCCCCTGTTAACTCCGATAAAAATCAATTGTTTGAAACCAGCAAAGGCAATTAAAAAGTGAGTAGAAGATATTAACTAACTCGCCGCAACTTTGCATTAGGGAGCAGCAATAACTATAGCTTAATGTGTTAGTTAAGGATCGAAATGCAAAAAAAGAAAATTATTATTGAAATGTTCTTGACTGAAAACCTGCTTCATTGTTTAATATGCGCCGCATTTAAGCAGTATTGCCCGGATAGCTCAGTCGGTAGAGCAGAGGATTGAAAATCCTCGTGTCGGTGGTTCGATTCCGCCTCCGGGCACCATCTCCGGGCACCATCTCTTTATTCTAGATGGTCCTTCGATTCTAAGTTCAGTTCCCTGTATGTCTTTCTCTGTGCGTTCATCAAACCGGTTCGATTCATGAATACATCCATGTATTCAGCCTTCGGCCAGCTAAAGCTGTGAAAAATTGTTCCAGACAATTTTTTCCGCCTCTACCCTCTGCGTATTATATTTAGTACTCAAAACTCAAAACTCAAAACTCAAAACTCAAAACTCAAAAATCAAAAATATATACAAAATATCCAATAACTAATTCTTACTATACTCGCTACTCGCTACTCGCTACTCGCTACTCGCTACTCGCTACTCGCTACTCGCTACTCGCTACTCGCTACTTGGCTAATTTTTTGCTCAAGGTCATCGCCTCACGCCTTATCTCGCGTCCCTCACTTCAAGCCGAGCCATTCTGAATTTTAAGACAGGCTGGGTTTTCAGTTCTTTAACCAGGTTATTTATTTCAGTTGCGTTAGTTAGAAGGAGTGGTTCTGTTGAATTTCATGGCTAGTATTATATTGATTTATAGGTATTTAATTTTTTGTCTTGATGCCGTCTCATTTCGAGAACTGAGGATTTCCGAATGGTATCTTGTTGTCGATAGCCTTGCTTATTAAGATTTAAAAGGAATTAAAACTTAGTGGTAAATAGTCTTTTAGAAGTGAGGTGAAGTATGCAAACGGGAATAATTGGTCTTGGTGTAATGGGGAAGCCTATTGCACAGCACCTGCATAAAGGTTGCGATGAGCTA
>MAAB01028917.1_pt1 | contig 37896 bp, 32 predicted proteins | sample 1115991 | NCBI WGS metagenome assembly MAAB01 (sample SAMN04961124, study PRJNA320927) | seawater metagenome | isolation source: sample BD02T18 sea water enriched with oil for 18 days | place: USA:Gulf of Mexico | collected 2013-07-27
TGTTAGAATTTAACAATATTATTATTTAAAATCATTAGGCGTATTTCATGTCTGAACACTCAATTATCGACATTTGTGTTGAACCTATAGAACTTTGTAAATTACTCAAAATAGCCAATATGGTTGGCGGTGGCGGCGAAGCTAAAACCATGATCAGTGAAGGTAATGTTTTAGTAAATAATGAAGTTGTAGTTCAAAAGCGTAAAAAAATTCGAAACGGCGATATTATCAAATATAACGGTAAAATTATTGAGGTCGCTTATAATCCCACCAAAAAATCAGCGGAGTTTATTAATACAGTAGTTTTAGCGAGTAAAAAAGAACAAAGAAAAAAAAGAGCTAAAAGTAAAACGCGGGTTCTTTCATCAGAAACTGTTACTGAACGCTAAAAGGCCAAATTTGTAGAACCTATAGCCCTCTAGATAGTTCCGTAACGTGGTAGAACTTGTCACAAGCCAAATGCGAAATATTGTACTAACTACCTTTAGCTTTACGCACTAAAAAATCATGCTTCTGCGATTATGCGAAAGACTATATGGTGGCTTAGTTCGCATTCAGACTTAACGGAGTACTGGTAAAAAGTTATCATCAAAAAACAGACTCTTCATCTATGGTGAACGTCAGCTATCGGGAAACTTCTAGCGCAATGTGGTTGTTCAGCCATGTCCGCTACAAATCACTTGGTCGTCCTTGATCTACTTGGCTGTAGTCGCACACTCCTTGAGGAAATATTTGTTCCAGTTTCGGCTGATAAGCGCTCATCTCGACAGCGCCATACAAACCTTGTGTAATCGCTTGCTTAATCGACATTAATTGACATTTAAACATATCGCCAGACCAAGTACCGCCAGCCTGAATTCGGCTGGTACTATACATGGGGTATATTTTTTGACATTTCCCTTCGCTTTTATTATTCCACTGGCCGTTCCAAATATCTTGCCCCTGAAAAAGCACCTCACCATTGGCTGAGAAACATTGATCAGACAAGTTTTTGGGTTTAGCTGCTATCACTGAAATACTAGGGATATTTCTCAATGTTAATAACCATTCATCCATTAGCTTAAAAGCCAAGATGGCAGGATTATAGTTTTTATCTGAAATCCAAATAACATGATTATCGCTATGACCATTTTGCTCAATAATTCTTAACCTTGAATAAAACGAAGCCGATACATGATGCATATCTAAATCATCCTCTAAATAATGACGCACATCAATTATCGGTAAAGACACTTTGCCAATAAACACCTGCCCTGATCGATAAGCAGCCTGCATGGCTTGCGTTGAACCTTGATGTCTACTGGCAACCCCTTGAGTAACCGTGGTTATGTTTTGATTGCCCCATAATGATAACCAGAAAGGTATTTTTCGGCCAAAGGGTAACCAAATATGTTCGGCTGTCATTTCAGTTTGTGGTTTCCAACTGCCAATTTTGCTATTGAGATCGATAAATTCATCGAGGGTTATCGCTTGTTGCTGTAAAGCTAACAGACCATACTGAACACCTATATTGTCCCAAGTTGACAGACCATAACCTAAATCATCTTGCCCTAGCACGCTGACAAGATCTTGCCAAAAACTCCACTTAACTTGCTTAACCACATCATGATGGAAAAAATCGCGTAAAAATCCTTGTCTGGGATTATTGATAAAACTTGATAGACCAAAGTAACCATTAATACATTCACTGTTGCCACTGGGTAATGAAGGAACAAATCCGGCCATAATCTGGTTTACTGGTTGTAAATAACCGGCGCGTTGAGGAAAGTCATTAAGGGCATTCATGCCCTCCACAGCTTGTCTTTTTTGCCAGTCCAGCCAGTGAGACCTTTTATTCGCTCGAAAAGTGAAATAATTATTAAGCAGATCACAATCTAGCGCATAGGTGGTTTGCGTGATCATATCTGGATAAGAATATAACGGGATCAAGCCATCTAATATGCCGGTACTATTTTGAGCAATTAAATACTGTGCTAAACCGCCACCTGAGCCACCAATACCAACGGTATATAAAGGCTTGCCATACAAGCTAACAAAATGCTTTTTTACCCGTCGAGCTGTGTCTTCGGCTAAGAGCATATTGTAGGTGTAACTGGTTTTATTACCGCTAGAGCTAATCACCGCGTAACCATCTAATAACTGTTGTTTTTGCCTGTCAATCACACGTTTTGCTTTTTGCTTCCCTTGACGATAACCAATACCAGAGCCACCATTAAATTGAAAAACTAAGCGTTGGTTCCATTTTGATTTTGCTAAACGTGAACCAATTTCGTTAACGCTAATGGGCATCACCATAGTATAAATAAAGCGGTTTATTGTGCCCTGCTCAACTCTTAACAAAATATCGTCAGCTATTTCATTGGTAAAACGCTTTAAAGACAGCGCAGTTAGTTTTTGAATATCACCACCTTGACTTAACGAATAATAGTGTACCTTTGCCGCTATATTACAGTCTTTAGAATAGCCAATAATTTTTTCCGATTGCAAAATATCATCATAAACAGGTACACCATAACCTGCTTGGTTATCAACCATAGGTTGCCCTAAGCCTGAATCAACCGTCATGCAATAAAAAGGATATTGAGTACTGCCAGAATATAAACTATTAACTGGCCCGTGTTGCCCAAGCTTAATTGGAAAGTCGAAAGGATCAGCGGGTCTAATACTTTGACTAATGTGTTGGTTAAAAGGCAATAATGGATTACTAACAGTTGGCGCGATTTTTTTCACTTGCCGAAAAGCATACGACTCCGTTGGCAACATAGCATTGAGACTTATTTTAACTATAATAACGCTGACAGCAGCTAAAAGTGAGTAAAGAAATAGCTTCTTGAACATCATTTGCCCCTATTTAATAGTTTAAGATTCAATTGGAAATTATTTACCCTCCTTTAAGCCTAGTGCAAAAAAACATTTTCTCGTCATTGGCTTTTAAATATTTTGATAATAATATTGATATCTACATAATTTACTTGAAATTACATAAGGTTATTTGGCTATAAACTCATTAATCATAAATAACCGCTTTAGCTAGACTTTTTGCTATATACCCAAGTAATAAAGAGTTTGGTAGAATATAAGCAAATTAAAGGAGAGTACTTTTTATGCCAAATTATGTTGTAGGTCACAAAATACCAGACTCAGATTCAATTTGTTCTGCTATCGCGTTATCTTATTTAAAAACCACTTTAGGTGAGGAAACTGTTCCCGCCCGTTTAGGTGAACTTAGCCCTGAAACTTTATTTATTTTAGATAAATTTGGTTTTGAGCAACCTGAACTAAAAACCAGTTATGCTGGTGAAAACTTGTATATTGTAGATCACTCTGAGCGTACTCAAGGCCCAGATGATATTGATGATGCCACCATTTTAGGCATTATTGATCACCACAAATTGGGTGATATCACTACATCAACACCACTCGAAATTTGGGTACGCCCTGTTGGTTGTACTAACACCATCATCAAAATGATGTATGACTTTCACAACGTTGAAATTCCTAAAAATATCGCTGGTGCCATGATGTGCGCTATTTTAAGTGACACGGTAATTTTTAAATCGCCAACGTGTACAACTGCCGATATAAAATGTGTTGAAGCGTTAGCCGAAATTGCAGGCATTGAAAACCCTACCGAGTTAGGTATGGACATGTTTAAAGTAAAATCAGCCGTTGAAGGTACGCCGGTGCGTGATTTAGTATTACGTGACTTTAAAGACTTCAATATGAATGGTAGCCTTGTTGGTATTGGCCAATTAGAAGTGATTGATTTAGCCGTTTTTGATGATATGAAGGCAGATTTAGCGGCAGATATTGCTAAGTTAAAAGCTGAAGGCAATCGTCACAGCGTTTTATTATTATTAACCGATATTATGAAAGAAGGCTCTGAGCTTTTAGTAGTAAGTGATAATGATAATTTAGCACAAGCAGCATTTGGCAAAGCTACCACAGACGGTAAAGTATGGCTTGATGGTGTACTTAGCCGTAAGAAACAAGTTGTACCGCCATTGCAAGGCGTGTTTGCTTAAGCGTCTCTTTAGTTATTGAAGTGACAAAAAAACCAGCAATTGCTGGTTTTTTTATTACTCGAAATCTAGTAAATATTAATAACTTTTCTCAACGATAATGAGTGTTTAGGCAAGGCGAAAGCACGGAGTTGACGCTAGTCAATGAGTACTTTCAACGCAGCATAAGCGCTTATTAGCAAAGAGAAAAGCTTAATTAATTAGACTCGTTCGAAAACAGTTGCAATACCTTGTCCTAGACCGATACACATAGTCGCTAAACCGATGTTAACATCTTGTCCTTCCATCAAGTTAATCAACGTACCTGAAATACGCGTACCTGAACAACCTAAAGGATGACCAAGCGCAATAGCGCCGCCATTTAAGTTGATTTGATCCATTTTATCTTCTACTTTTAATGATTTAACACAAGACAATGCTTGTGCAGCAAAAGCTTCGTTAAACTCAAACAACTCAATATCTTGAATTGATAGACCAGCACGTTTTAAAGCTTTCTTAGTCGCAGGAACAGGACCAAAGCCCATCGTTGCAGGATCGCAACCAGCAACGGCCATACCACGAATTTTAACACGAGGTGTTAAGCCTAATTCTTTTGCTTTATCAGCAGACATAATTAACATTGCTGAAGCGCCATCTGATAATGCAGATGAAGTTCCTGCTGTTACCGTACCATTTGCAGGGTCAAATACTGGACGTAATGCTGATAAGCTTTCAGCCGTTGTTTCCGGACGAATTACTTCATCATGTTCAACTAAAGTTAGTGCACCTGTAACGTCATGACCTTCGGTGGCAACAATTTCATTATCCCAACGACCAGCCAATTGTGCTTCATAGGCTTTTTGATGCGAACGGGCACCAAAAGCATCTTGCATTTCACGGGTAATGCCGTGTTGTTTACCCAACAACTCAGCAGTTAAGCCCATATTACCAGATGCTAAGGCAATATTTTTATTCAAGGCCGGATCAAAGTCAACGTCATACATCATAGGTACGTGACCCATGTGCTCAACACCGCCAACAAGGAATACATCGCCTTGTCCTGACATAATGCTAGTACTTGCTTGATGTAATGCTTCCATAGAAGAACCACATAAACGGTTAACAGTAACGCCACCAATTGATTTTGGTAAGCCAGCAAGCAATGAAGCATTACGTGCAATATTGAAACCTTGTTCTTTAGTTTGTTTTACACAACCCCAAATAACATCTTCGATGTCTTCTGGATTTAATGCTGGATTACGTACTAAAATTTGTTTCATTAAGTGTGCTGATAATGCTTCAGCACGTACATTGCGAAAAACGCCGGCCTTAGAGCGACCCATTGGAGTTCGTATACAGTCTATAATTACAACTTCGTTCATTTTATTCTCCTCGGCTTAAGCTGTTTTAACGTTAGTAGTGAAGTAAGATTTGCCTGATTTTGCCATTTCACGTAGGCCATCAGTTACGTGATAAATTTCACCTAAATGAGCATATTTATCAGCCATGGCGATAAAGTTATCTAAACCAAGTGTTTCTAAATAGCGAATTGCACCGCCTCTAAATGGTGGGAAACCCACACCATAGATTAAGCCCATATCTGCTTCAGCTGCTGTATCAACAACACCTTCTTCTAAACAACGTACCACTTCGTTTACCATAGGAATCATCAAGCGTGCAATGATTTCATCGGTAGCAAAGTCTTTTTTATCGGCACAACTGTCGCTAAATAAATCATAAGCTACAGGGGCTGCTACTTTCATTGGACGACCACGTTTGTCTTTAATATGGTCGTAGAAACCTTTACCATTCTTCTGACCTAAACGATCATTCTTATATAACAAACTTACTGGATCATCACCTAGTTTTTGCATGCGGGTTGGGAAACCAGCTGACATAACACCAGTACAGTGATCGGCGGTATCAATACCGACAACATCAAGCAAATAAGCAGGACCCATAGGCCAGCCAAATTGTCTTTCCATCACTTTATCAATAGCAACAAAATCAGCACCATCAAGTACTAATAAGCTAAAGCCAGCAAAGTATGGGAATAAAACGCGGTTTACATAAAAACCAGGGCAATCATTAACAACAATCGGAGATTTACCCATTTTCGCGGCATAAGCAACAACAGCAGCTACCGTTTCATCTGAGGTATCTTTACCGCGAATGACTTCAACTAATGGCATTTTGTTAACAGGATTGAAAAAGTGCATACCACAGAAGTTTTGTGGACGTTTTACACTTTTGGCTAATAAATCAATTGAGATAGTAGAGGTATTTGAAGTAAGGATAGCATCTTCGCTGATCACACCTTCAACTTCAGCTAAAACGATACCTTTAATTTTAGGATTCTCAACAACCGCTTCAACCACGATATCGACATCTTTAACACTGTCATAACTTAAGCTTGGCGTAATATTGTTTAACACACCAGCCATTTTCTTGGCATTCATGCGACCACGTCCAACTTGCTTAGCTAAAATATCTGTTGCCGTAGTTAAACCTAAATCAAGTGCTTGATCATTAATATCTTTCATAATGATCGGCGTGCCTTTATAAGCAGACTGGTAAGCAATACCACCACCCATAATACCCGCACCTAATACTGCCGCTTTATTAACCGCTTTGGTGGCAAGTTTACTTGCTTTTTTAGCTTTGCCTTTAATCACTTGGTCTGCCATAAACAAACCAATTTGCGCTTTTGCTGCATCAGTTTTTGCTAATTTGGCAAAACCTGCATTCTCCGCAGCCATTGCACCAGTACGATCTAAGTTAGCAGCAGCAATCAAAGTATCTATCATGACTATTGGTGCTGGGTAATGTTTGCCTGCTTTAGCGGCAATCATACCTTTACATGTTGTCGATGACATGATCATTTCTGTTTGAGATAAGTTTAATGGTTCTAATTTTGGCTGACGTTTGGCGCGCCAATCTAATTTGCCATTAATCGCCAATTTAAGCATGTTAATCGCAGCAGCGCGTAAATTTTCTGGTTCAACAACCGCATCAAGAACTCCTTGTGCAAGTGCCGCCGCCGGTTTAAATGCTTTACCTGTTGACATCCACGTTGCCGCATTATCAAAACCGATAAGGCGAGGTAATCTTACCGTACCACCAAAACCAGGCATCAATCCTAGTTTAACTTCTGGCAGTCCGATGCTGGTATTAGTATCAGCAACACGGTAGTCACATGCTAAAGTCATTTCACAGCCGCCGCCTAACGCGATACCATTAATAGTCGCGATAGTGGGTAATTGAATATCTTCAAATGAGTCGAAAACATCAGAGGCGCTTTTTGCCCAAGATGTTAATGTATCTTCTGGCTGACTAAATGAAGATAAAAATTCAGTTATGTCTGCTCCAACAATAAATGTTGATTTACCTGAAGTAACCATAATGCCTTTAGCATCGCTGCAATTGTTAATTGCTGCAACCACGGCTCTATATTCTTCAAACGTTTCTTGATCGAATTTGTTTACTGATCCCTGAGCATCGAACTTAAGTTCTACAATGCCGTCTTCTAGTAATTGGGCAGAAAGGTTCTTGCCTTGATATATCATGCTTTGTCTCCTTCACCTAAAAGTGGTGTTGATGTTATGATGATTTTTGTGTAAACCAAACCGATAGTTATCCATTTGGCTGATTAAACACACTAATTCTAATAGCTGTTTAATTATGCAATTTAACTGCACCTTTTAGCTATGTCTATTTATAATAGACGATTGAGTGTGCCTTGAAAGGAAGTCAATTGCAATACCTTTTAAACAAGCGTTTTAATCAGCCGTTTAACCGAACGCAGTCACTCATTAGTTATGTGTTTTTCTTATCTTTATAATGATTGCTGTCTATATAAAGGAAAAAAGAAAAAGTATAGACTATATCCTCTTAAGGACACGTCAGAATATCAAAATATATGATGAAATTTATCAAGCGTTTTAATCAACCCGAGCATTTACTGCTTGCCATGGCCTTTACTATGCCGTTAGCATTTTCGGTGTGGATGGTACTACTCAATAACTTTGTTGTTGAGAAAGCGAGTTTTACGGGTATAGAAATTGGTATATTACAAAGCCTTAGAGAAATACCGGGATTTTTAGCTTTTACGGTGATTTATGCCTTGGTCTTTATCAAAGAGCAACGTCTTGCCTTGATCTCTTTAGCAGTAACGAGCTTAGGTGTGTTACTAACAGGTTTTTTCCCTACTATTACCGGCTTGTACTTAACCACCATATTTATGTCTGTTGGGTTTCACTACTACGAAACATTAAGCCAATCGCTAACACTGCAATGGATAGATAAAGACAAAGCGGCTCATTTTATGGGGCGTATGCTGTCAGTAAAAGCGGCCGCCTCATTATTAGCCTTTTCAAGTATATGGCTATTAATGGAGCAGGCTAACTGGAACTACCAAGCAACTTATGCTTTATTCGGTGGTATTGGTTTATTATTGACATTATTGCTAACGCTTTCATTTAAACACTTTCCTGAGCAAACACCACAAACAAAAAAACTTGTGTTAAGAAAGCGATATTGGTTATTTTACGCATTAACTTTTTTCAGCGGCGCACGCAGACAAATATTCGTCGTGTTTGCTGGTTTTTTAATGGTAGAAAAATTTCATTACAGCGTTGCGGATATCAGTGCACTTTTTTTGATTAACTATTTATTTAACTGGTTATTCGCGGCAAAAATTGGCAAGTTGATAGGAAAGATAGGTGAACGAGCAACATTGCGCTTTGAGTATATTGGCTTGATTGTTATTTTTATCAGTTATGGATTCGTAGAAAATGCTAATATGGCCGCCGCGCTTTATGTCATCGACCACCTATTTTTTGCCCTTGCTATTGCGATTAAAACCTACTTCCAAAAAATTGTTCAACCAGAGGATATTGCCGCTAGTGCTGGAGTGAGCTTTTCAATAAATCATATCGCTGCGGTAGTCATTCCTGCGCTATTAGGTTTGTTGTGGATTGTTCAACCCGCGTGGGTGTTTTATATCGGTGCGGGATTCGCCGCTTGTTCATTAGTTTTAGCTTTATTGATACCGGACAACCCCGAAGCAGGGCAAGAAACTAACCTTTCAATGATCCGGTTTTTAATCCCCAATACTAAGTAAAACCAAGTGCAGCTATACTTGAGTATGCATTCTCAAAGTAAAAGCCAGTTATAGTATCATTGGCTTTTATCGAATTACATATTGAAATATCGTCAAAAATTACTTGGGTAGCAACTCTTGCTGATGATACCGTATTTATGTTTTTAGCCGATTATGGGATAAGTTAACTCTTACTTTTAACTATAACGTTTAACTCTAGCTATTGCTTTTGAGGAAGTTTAAAAACTCATCTTGGGGCATAGGCTTGGCGTAGTAAAAACCCTGCACTTCGTCGCAACCCAATTCAATTAAACGTTTTTGTTGCTCAATTTCTTCAATGCCCTCGGCAATGACTTTCAGGTTCATTTTTTTGCCTAAATCAATGATGGTTTCAGCAATAACCGATTGCCCTTCTTTAGCAATATCAGTAATAAAAGCCCTATCGACTTTTAAACGATCCAGTGGTAATTTTTGCAAATAACTTAATGAAGAAAAACCGGTACCAAAATCATCAAGAGCAATACTAATACCGATATTTTTTAACTCAACGAGGGCATCAATAACTACTTGAGGGTCGTCCATTAAAATATTTTCAGTTATTTCTAGCTCTAACTTGCTCGGTTGAACTTGATGACTTTGTATCGCATTTAATACGGTCTCAACAAAATTACCACGTCTAAATTGAGGAATAGATACATTGACTGAAATAGTGATATCAGTGAAGTTTTGTTGGCTAAGATCATTAATTTGCTGACAAGCTTGATTGACAACCCAATCACCAATTTCAATAATTAAACCTGAATATTCCGCCAAAGGAATAAATACCGCAGGAGAAATAAAATTACCATCAGCAGTGCGCCAACGTAGTAAAGCTTCTGCGCCAATCACTTTAGCGGTATCTAAAGCGAGTTGGGGTTGATACCAAAGCTCTAGTCTATTTGCAGCAAAGTCTGTGCGTAATTCCCTGATCATATTCAGGCGCCATAATGTCTCATCTTCCATTTCTGGATTATAATAAGTAAAGTGCTCAATACGCTGTTTTTTGGCAAGATTTAGGGCAATATTAATTTGGTTGAGTACTTGTACACCACTACCACTGGCATGTTCTTTGGTACAAAAACCAAAACAAGCATTAATCGGTAACTTTTGCTCACCAGCTGCAAAAGGCTGTTCAAATAATTGTATTAAGGTCTCAGGCGTTAAACAGTCTGCCGTACCAATAACCCCAAAAACATCGGCGCCAACGCGAGCTACTTTACAATCACAGCCTATTTTTTGTAAGCGTTGAGCGACGGCAACCAACAACATATTGCCGACATCTTGACCTAGGCCATCATTAACATCACTAAAATGATTCAAATCAATAAGCGCTGCAACATCATTATCACCGTCACTTTTCGCGAAAAGATCTAATAAGCGCACAAATTCTAGTCGATTAGGCAAATTGGTCAGCCAATCTTTATAAGCGGCATTGCTTAGCTTTTGGAATAAATGCACATTTTCATAACCTACGGCGGCATTAGTTAAAAAAACTTCTAACAATTGCTGCTGAATTTCGGTTAAAGGCTCAGGTAAAGCAAGATAGACAACCGCACGATAGCCACCTCTTGCTAAATAAAAACATTGCGATAAATCTTGAGATTGATGCATTTTTTGCGTGAAACAAGACTTAACTTGTTGGCTAATTTGCTCACTTTTAAGCTTATCTAATTTTTGCTTGGTTAGTATGGTAGAAAAGCCTTGCTGAGCAATGATGTAAAAGCTTAAATCATCCGCATTGTCGATAATGCCCTGCCCTCGGGCACAAAATAAGCATTCTATATTTTGATCAATAAGTGTCGTGAGTTGCTGTAAAACTCCTTGGCAATATTCCGTTATAGAGTGCAACTCTAAAAGATTAGCAGAGCCAGACACTATTTTTTCTAAACCTTGACGATTTTCTGTAACGGTAGCAATTTGTTGGTAAGAGCGAATAGCTGCATAGACAGTAGTGACGAGCTTTCGTCGAGTAAGTTCTGTTTTAGTTTTATAGTCATTAATATCGTATTCTTTGATCACGCTTTCTTCTGGTGCGTAACCCGGTTGGCCTGTTCTTAAAACAATACGAATATCTTGGCGCTGTAACTTTTCACGAATATGCTTAACAACGTTTAACCCCGCATCGTCTGTTTCCATAACGACATCGAGCAATACTAAAACAATATTATGATGTTGCTCAATTAATGTGCATGCATCTTGACCTGAATAGGCATGTAAATATTCTAACCGGCGTCCTAAAACGACCAAATCAGACAGAGCTAGTTGGGTGACAGAATGAATTTCAGGATCGTCATCAACAATAAGCACCTGCCATGCTTCTTTGCCGTCACCATCTAAAATTTCATCTTCATCACTATCATCAATAAATAGGAAGTCATCATTAGAGTTTTCTGATGCTTGCATACTGCCCTCAAGTAATTAGGTTTTAAGCTAATTAAATTTGAATTTTTATTATTAAGTTAATTCATTATGCCACTATAACTTAACTATACCCTAAAGCTAATTTTTTACCTCATTTTTTACCTTATACTACTACATAATAAATTACACAATAAAAGCCACTTTGACAATATTCAATAAATCAATACAATAAATTGAATAGCTAGTCAAAAAAATCGTGAATAAAAGCGATAGCATACTACTCAAGTAAGAGAAATTATGGCGAATTCAGAGAAGAAATCCGTTGTCATTGTTGATAAAGAACGTGCCCAGTCTGATCAAGGTGATTCTAACGCAATCATAGATCATGACGCTACCAAGAAGCCAACAGAGTCTACTGTTCATAAACAATTTTTTAACATTAGTCAGCAATTTGGTCTCGAAGTCGCTTTATTACCCGTTGAAAAGCAAATGCCTATTGAAGATCGTAGCAATAAACGAGCCCGTTTATCTAGTCTGCGTAAGCAAAAAAACATTGAAGCCATAATGGAAAAAACTTATAACTTTTGTGCCGATAAGGTCATTGATAAGAGAACTGATTTAGACTGGTTTAACCGTTTTATCACTTTGGCAGAAGACGTTGGCAATAAAACCATGCAAGATTTATGGGCTAAAATATTAGCCGGTGAATTAGCTCGCACTGGCACTTATTCGTTAAAAGCGTTAAAAGTATTTCAAGAGATGAGTATTGTTGAGGCGAAACTACTGGCTAAGGCATGCTCTTTAGCGGTAAAAGATCAAAGCAGAAAAAATATTCGAATTATTTCAGGTAGTTATCAACAAGCGGGTTTACTCAATTTTTTGAGTAAAGAGCGGCAACAGTATACCAACTTAAGTCAATTTGGCTTAAATCATGCCGATTTATTATCATTAGCTGATAATCATTTGATTTTTATACAAGAAAGTGAATCTAATATGATGGTTAATAATGAATCGATTAACTTTAGCTACAATGGCTTACCGCTAAAATTAACCAGCAAAAAAGCCAAAGTAACGCTGCAGTTTTATAAGTTCACCGCCATTGGCGTAGAGCTAGCCCACCTTATTGCCGATAAAGCCAATGATGACTTTTTTGGCCATTTAAAACAGCAATTAAGTCATCATTTTAACATAGCAAGTAGCGAGTAACTCGACACTAAACTTATATACCATCACCATCGGTATGTAGGCCACATTCACGCTGCCCCGGACCAAAACGTGTTTCACTTTCATCCATACCTAAGGTTAACGGCCTAGTACTGTGGACATCGCCAACTGATACATATCCTTGATCCCATAAGGGATGATAAGGTAAATCATGTTTAGTTAAATATTGGTGTACATCCCTATTAGTCCAATCAATAATCGGGTGCACTTTAAAACGGCCTCGTAAAATGCTGACTACCGATAATCCTTGTCTATGATCAGATTGTTGCCTGCGTACACCTGAAAACCAAGTACCAGAATTTAATTCAGACAAACCACGCTCTAGCGGCTCAACTTTATTCTTTCGATTGTACTGTTTTAACGCCTCATCATCTTGAGCCCACTGTTCGCCATATTTTGCCATTTGCCACGCGGCACTTTCTACTGCGCTATAAACGTGTAAATTTAACTTTAAACGCTCGGTCAATTGCTCAATAAAACGATAAGTTTCAGGAAACAAATGGCCGGTATCAGTAAGTAACACCGGAATATTGGCATCGACTTGCGTCATCATGTGTAACATGACTGCCGACTGAATACCAAAGCTTGAAGAGAGCACAAATTGACTAGGCAAATTTTCCATAGTCCATTCAATACGCGCAAGTGGCGTTTTTTTCTCTAAGTCATCATTCCATTGCGCTAACCAAGGCTTAGGTAGAGATGCTGGAAAACGATTACTCGCTTTACTAACACTAAGGCTTTCATTAGCCATCAGCTGTGTTACGACCTCAGGTTTAGTCGAGATAAGTGAACTAGTCATCATGAAAATCCCTCATGCTTATTTTGACTTCAGCAACAATACCCATGCGGATAACAAAATCACCAAAGGCTTCGTTTTGATTTCGCTCTGTTGCCCAACGGGCACTCAAACCGTCAATTTCAGCTAAAATATCTTGCTCGCCAAGGTTTTCTTTATAAAGCTTAGGAATACGAGTGCCGCCTAGGTTACTTCCTAAGTACATATTGTATTTTCCTGGCCCTTTACCCACTAAGCCAATTTCAGCCAACATGGCACGACCACAGCCGTTAGGGCAGCCTGTTACCCGCAAGATAATGCTTTCATCAGCTAGGTCGTTCTTAGCTAAAATGCTATCAACATCATCAATTAACTTAGGTAAGTAACGCTCTGCTTCAGCCATAGCTAACGGGCAAGTAGGAAAGGCAACACAAGCCATTGAATTTTTACGTTGATTTGAAACGCTGTCATCAATTAGGCCACTTGCACGGGCTATTTTTTCAATTTGTGCTTTATCTTCTGCTGCAACACCGGCGATAATCAAATTTTGATTTGCTGTTAGACGAAAATCACCTTTATGGATTGCGGCAATATCACGCATACCTGTTTTAAGTGCTTTACTTGCCCCTTTATCGCTAGGGAAATCTAAAATTCGGCCATTTTCGATAAATACGGTTAAGTGGTGCTTGTTATCAATACCTTCCACCCAACCAATGCGATCGCCACGGTCGGTGAACTCATAAGGACGGCTCTCGCTAAAACTGACGCCTGAACGCTTTTCTACTTCAGCTTTAAAAGTATCAACACCAACTCGGTCTAACGTGTATTTAGTTTTGGCATTTTTACGATTAACACGGTTGCCCCAATCTCTTTGTGTGGTAACAACGGCTTCGGCCACCGCTAAAGTGTGCTCTATTGAGATAAAACCAAAGTCATCCGCTTTACGTGGATAAGTTGATTTATCACCATGCGTCATAGCTAAACCACCACCCACTAAGACATTAAAACCAACTAATTGACCTTTTTCACTAATAGCTACAAAGTTTAGATCATTGGCATGTATGTCAATATCGTTATTAGGCGGGATCACTACCGTCGTTTTAAACTTACGCGGTAAATAATTACTACCTAAAATAGGCTCAATTTCATCGGTTTCAGTGGTTTCGACTTTCTCTTCATCTAACCAAATTTCAGCGTAAGCACGCGTTTTAGGAAGTAAGTGTTCACTTATCTTCTTAGCCCACTCATAAGCTTGTTGATGAACTATCGATTCAATTGGGTTTGGTGTACATAATACATTTCTGTTGACATCACCCGCAGTAGCAATGGCATCAATACCAATGCTATTTAAGGTTTGGTGCATTAATTTAATATTTGGCTTTAAGACACCATGAAACTGAAACGTTTGTCGTGTTGTTAAGCGGATACTGCCGTAAGACGTATAGTCATCGGCGAATTTATCAATAGCAAGCCATTGCTTGGTACTAATGATACCGCCGGGCAAACGTGCTCGAAGCATGACGTTATGCAATGGTTCAAGTTTTTGTTTTTGACGCTCGGCACGAATGTCGCGATCGTCTTGCTGATACATACCGTGAGTACGAATCAACTGGAAGTTATCGCTGGTGAAACCACCCGTCATTCTGTCTTGTAGATCTTCCTTAATCGTACCACGAAGGTAATCGCTTTCAGCTTTTAAGCGTTCATTGTCGGCCTGTTTACCTTCAACAATCAATACAGGGTTTTCAACTTTGGTGAAATCGTTGCTCATTAGTAAACATCCTTCTGGTAACGCTTATTAGATCTAAGTGATTTTAAATAGTCTTCTGCTTGTTCTGCACTTAATTTACCGTGCTCTTGGATAATTTCTACCAAGGTTTGATGAACATCTTTGGCCATACGGTTAGCATCACCACAAATATATAAGTGTGCGCCACGTTCTAACCAAGCAAAAACATCACTTGCTTGTTCTTTTAATCGGTCTTGTACATACACTTTTTCGGCTTGGTCGCGGGAAAATGCTACGTCCATGCGTGTTAACAAGCCTGATTTCAAATAATTCTGCCACTCAACTTGATATAAAAAATCTTGCGTGAAGGTTTGATCGCCAAATAGCATCCAGTTATCACCGCTCGCTTCCTCTGCCTCACGTTGTTGCATAAAGGCTCTAAATGGCGCAACACCGGTACCAGGTCCAATCATAATAACGGGAGTATTATTATCGCTAGGTAGGCGGAAATTATCATTATGCTCAACAAAAACGCGTACTTTTTGACCTTCTTCTAAGCGATTTGCTAAGAAGCTTGAAGCGCCACCAGTGCGCGGTTCGCCATTTGCGTCAAAACTAACTAAACCAACGGTTAAGTGAACTTCTTCTTCAACTTCAGCTTGTGCTGATGCAATTGAATACAAACGCGGAGTTATTTTACGTAGTGATTCAACAAAGAATTGCGGATCAATTTCAGTTTTTGCTGCTTTTACCACATCTATAATTTGGTGCTCACCTGCGTATTCTCTAGCGGTATTTTTATCAACAGCAATTTTAGTAAGCGCTTTATCTCCAGAGATTTTTGCCCAGAACTCAACAAATGCTGGCGCTGTTTGAGTGATTTCTAACTGCGTAGTTAAGGCATCAGTTAATGTGAAAACCTGATTTGCGCCATTTACTTTTAACTTGATTTTTTCTTCGCCAGTAAGGCTTAAGGTAGCAATTAAATCAGCAACTAAATCAGCATCGTTTTCAAACCAAACACCTAACGCATCACCTACTTGGTAAGTTAAACCTGATTCACCTAAGTCAATTTCAATATGGCGAACATCTTTAGCGGAATCTCGACCAGTAATTTTTTGACTTAAAGAGAATTCAGCTTCAAATGGGTTTTGTTTTGAATACTGACTTTCAGCACCTGCTGTTGGTAAATCAATAACCGACGCTAACCCTAAAGTAGCTTGTGTAAACTCATCTTTCAGGCTTTCAACAATGCTTGCTGTCCAGCTTTCACAATCACTGTCGTAATCTACGTCACAATCAACGCGAGGGGTAACTTGTTTCGCGCCCAATGCTTTTAAACGCTCGTCAAAATCTTTACCTGTTTGACAGAAAAATTCATAGCTACTGTCACCTAAAGCTAAAACACTATAGCTAAGGTTTGGTAATTTAGGGGCTTTTTTACCTAATAAATATTCATGAAATTCAATGGCATCATCTGGTGCTTCACCTTCGCCATTTGTACTAGCGACTATTAATAGATGACTTTCATTCTTTAAGCCTTTGGCTTTATAGTCAGCAATGTTTTTAAGTACTACATTAATACCTGCTGCTTTTGCACTTTGCTCAAGTTTGCTAGCAACACCTTTAGCATTACCCGTTTGAGAAGCATAAAGAATAGTTAAAGTGCTTGCTGGTGCTGCGGCTGAAGCCACACTAACCTGTGCTGATTGCCCTTGCTCACTTTTTGCCGCTAAATAGCCGCTTGCCCAAGCAAGCTGCAACGATGAATAACCAGACGTCGCTTGTTGCAACAAGGTTAGTTGATTAGCATCAAGCGAGCTTGATGCTGTATTGGAAGTTTGCTGTAAAAACAGTTGCTTTTGTGGCATAAGATTATTCACCTATAACAATTTATAGAAGCAGAATAAACGAATTCAGTAAAAACTAAAAGGAATAGATAGCGCTTTTTTATTACGAAAAGGAATAACAAACAAGAAAATCTTAGACAATAAAAAGCTAACGAGCTATGTTGTAGTTAAATAACAAGTTTTTAGCTAGGTACAGTTATTATATTAAAAAAGATATATTTGCTAATAACGCTTTTACTTTTGACTTTTAGCACTAACAGTAGCAGTAAAGAAGCATCGGTTTATAAATATAAATCTGTCGATGGTGTCATCGCTTTTTCTGATATTGAACCTTTACATGCTGATTTTGAAATAGTGAAGGTGGGGTGTTACGCCTGTCAATTAAATACACACATTGATTGGCATAATGCCAAACTCTATTTAAGCCAATACCAACAAGCCATTACAAATGCCGCACTACGTTATAATGTTGAGCCAGCCTTTGTTCGCGCCATTATCCATGCCGAGTCACACTTTGACGTTAATGCCATCTCAAAACAAGGCGCGCAGGGATTAATGCAACTTATGCCTGATACCGCCAAAGCGCTTGGTGTTAATAATGCTTTTATTGCCCAACAAAATATTAATGGTGGCGTAAAACATTTATCGGCGTTATTGAAAAAGTATCGAGGTGATAGACGTTTGGTTACTGCCGCTTATAATGCGGGTGAAGGGGCAGTGAGAAAATATGCCGGTATTCCTCCTTTTGCTGAAACTCAAGTGTATGTAGAGCGTGTTGAAATTTTACATAAACGTTATAAAAAAGCAACGAGCCTTTAAGCCTTATATGCCTTTAAACAGTAAAGCTGAAATTCCAAGTTTTAGAATTCCAGCTTTACTTTGGTTTGCTCTAGTTTGCTCTAGCTTACTCCGATTTGCTAAGCAGTTAAAAGTGCACTATCGCGCCAGCAAATACACCCTCGAAAGTTAAATCACTGTATAAGTCATCTAAATCATTTAACTCTAACTTAACGCTGCGATAACCCAAGGTAAGGTCAAGATCAACAGCAATATTATCAAGTAGCTCATAACTAACCCCTACTTGATAATCGTAAACCGTATTGTCGTCATAAGATAAAAAGTTTGCTTCAGCAAATATATTAAAGCCTGTGAACGGCAAACCGACAATAGTATTGACGTAAAACAATGGCACTATACCTGATACTGAAAGCTCACTACTTTGTGCACTTGCTTGCTCAACAACCTTGATTTGACTATCAAGATCACGCGCAGTAATACCAAAATCAAGCGTTAATAAATCATTGTCTAATACTTCATAATAAAATGTATAGTCAATATAGCTGGCATCAAACGTGGTATCTAATTCAGAATTAGCATTATAAGTTTCACCTTCAAAAGTAAAACTGCCGGTAATAGTAGCACCACCAACGGTATCTAACGTTGTTGAGGCTATTTTAATATTTGGAATTAATGGAATGGGGTGCTCAAGGGCAACAAAGAAGCTTCCTTGATTTTCATCATCAAAATTAAAAACCGCTTGGTCAAGCTCACCCTCACCAAAACTGCCCTCGGCTTCGTTTGCCCATATTTGACCGCCAATATACAGACCTAATAAAGTGTCTGCCTGTGCATTAGCACAAAGTAATGTGGTTAAGCTTGCGGCTAATATTGCTTTTTTCATTATGTTACCCTTTTCTTAATAATTCATTTAAATCAATTAATGCGGCATTGGCTCGTGAAATATAATTAGCCATCACTAAAGAATGATTAGCTAACACACCAAAGCCATCACCATTTAAAACCATTGGGCTCCAGAGACTTTGCTGGCTTGCTTCTAGCTCTCTTATTATTTGTTGTAAACTAATTTTAGCGTTTTTGTTTTCTAAAACACTATCAAAATCAATTTCTATGGCTTTTAAAAGATGTAATAACGCCCATGCTGCGCCACGTGATTCATAAAACACATCATCAAGTTGCCACCAACTTGTTTTCACTTGCGAGCGAGCGCCTTCATAACTAGATTGCTGAGCAACATTATCACCCGCTAAATCGGTATTCACTCGCTCTTTGCCAACACTGGCACTCAAGCGTTGTGAATAACCGCCTAAGCGTTTTTGTACTTCTTCAAAATAGGAGGCTAGGTTGTCAGCGCGAGCATAAAACTGCGCATGATCATCCTTACTTTTATTAATCCCTACTAGCGCGCCTCTATAGCTATATAAACTTGCTATGGCTTGTCTATATTCTGACTCTGCGCTAGGCATTGCCCAACTCTCGTTGTCAATATTAAATTTAGGCTGTGCTACTTTAATGTGTTTGTTTGCTAAAGATTGTGATTGTGAACGACTTAAATCTTTACGCATTACTAGCGCCATATCGCGCACCATTTCTAAGACACCAAATTCCCAGGCAGGCATGTTATCTAAAAACACCCCCGGTGGTAGGGCATCATTTGATAAATAGCCGCCGGGTTTATCTAACAGTGTTTCCGCAACTTTAATTAATGCGGTCGTGGTGGTGTAACCAACAACAGGGGCGACATTGTCAGCGTTTGCAGCACTGGCGACTTCTTTTTGTATGTCTATGTCATCAGGCATGAAGCTCCAATAAACACCAACAATATAAAAAAACAAAAAGATACCAATAGCACTATAGCTAATAGTTTTTGCAGAGAAATTCATTTTCATTGTTTACTCCTAATAATGCGCCTAATGATGGTGCTGCATTGTTGATAACTGCTCATCAGCTGCTTGCGCTGACTTTTCCTGTTTAAAGTTATAAACGGGCATTTTGATTGTGACAGTTTTTTTATCGGAAAAACGCAAAGTTAGTTCAACTTCTTGTTGTGGTTTCAGGGGCTTTTTAACATCAAACAACATAAAATGTAAACCTGATGGTTGTAATACTATTTGCTCATTTGCTTTGATAATAACAGCATCTAATTTACGCATGCGCATTAATCCAGCCACCATAGTATGCTGGTGAATTTCAACACGCGGTGAAATATTACTGCTAGCACCAAGCAAAGTCACTGTTTTTTCATCATTATTTGTAATTCTCATATAGGCCGATGAAACATTACTGCCCGGGATACTGGCTCTTACATAAGGTTTTTCAACAATGATAACAGCCTGTTTCACTTGGGCAAGGCTAGTGAAACTAATTTGACCGCATAATAGTAATAATAAAAATAAATGGCAATTTTTCATCTGAATCTACACTTCCTAACCAACAAAATTGATGGTCTAACCATAACATTCAATCACAGGTAAAAAAATGATATCAATGCACTGATAACGATTAAAAAGACTTTATTAATCGTCTTAAGGTAGATTTAGGTGAATTAGAGGAGCTATTTAACAGCCTTTTTGATTTTTATGTTGTTGCATCATGACATCCTATATCCATATTATTTTAATGAGACTAACTAATTAAGTCCCGTTTGATTATATTGCTTTGCTGATTTATTTCTAGTGACAAGCCAAATGATGACGGCAATCAATAACACTGGCCAAAACACACCTATAGCCACCATAGCTAATGAACCGGCGAGCAATAACCCGACAAAAATAAGTGAACCAAATACACTTAGTACAATAGCAAGTGCAATTAACACTAAAATAACGGTTGCCACAGCTGAAACTCCTATTGCTTTTAACGGCTCAATTAATTCGCCGTCCATATAAACATTAATATCAAACAACTCTAAAAAACTAACCCCTAAAACGTAAGTTAAAAATAAGGTGGCGAATATCGCCAATAATAACGATTTTAAAAAAGTCATTAGCAACTCCTTCTTACTGTAAGCTAAAGTGATTAATGGTATCGACTTTCGGGTAACAATACACTAGCAACTACATAAGCGACGCCTGTAGCTACCGGTATCATAATAAGTGCGGCTATAGCGGCAATGCGCACGGCTAAACGAGGTAAATCATAATGCTTGGCAATGCCAGCACAAACGCCTGATAGCTTTTTATGAGCACTATCTTTTGCTAATCTATTGTTAATGGTGCGACTTTCTGAATATTCTCTTTCGTATCTCATGATGATACTCCTTACTTTTTCTTAGTTGTAAAATTACGCACTAACAGCTTGTTTTTTCATTGCTTCAAGCTCTTGCTCAACGCTTTCATCTTGCTCTAATTCGGCAAATTGAGCCTGTAAACTTTGATCTTGACCATTGAGCTGGGTGAAATCATAAGCCTCGACCTGCGCTTCAACCCTATCTATTTTTTGTTGGTAACGTTCAAATTTACTCATCGCCTCTTCAATATTGTAAATAGCCGCCTGCTCTCGCACTTTTAAACGTACCTGTGCTGACTCTTGGCGAAGCATTAACGCCTCTTGACGACGCTTAGCTTCCGACAACTTCTCTTGCAATTTCATAGCATCATTTTGCACTGTTGCTAAAAACTCAGCAATTTGAGCACCTTCTTGCTCAAGCAGCGTTAAATCATGCTGATATTTATGTTTTTGCGATAACGCTGATTTAGCTAAATCTTCACGGTTTTTCGTTAATGCTAATTGCGCTTTACTATGCCAATGTTCAACACTGGCGTTGGCCGCTTTAATTCGTCTCGTATGCGTTTTTTGCTCTGCTATATTTTTTGCGGCAGTAGCACGAACTTCAACTAAAGTTTCTTCCATTTCTTGAATGATCAAACGGATCATCTTTTCTGGCTGCTCTGCCTTATCAAGCATGCTGTTGATGTTTGCGTTAACAATATCGGTAAAACGTGTAAATAATCCCATTGTTTCTCTCCTGCTATTTCAATAATCAATGTTAATTGTTGAGCTTTTTCTACCTACTTACCTTGCTTGCTATCTTCAGACGTTGCAGTGGCTTGGGCATCAGTTAGCCATGCTAGTGATTTAGTAATTGATTCATCAAAAGAGAAATCTATGGTAAAGCGACTTAATTCTTCTTCGATTGATTGTTGCAACTGAACTGATAAGTCAGTTACTACTTGCTGGCCTTGTGCAACGACCATTTCAGTTAATAAATTTTCAAGACTGCTTGTTTGTGCTGCATTTGCATTGATGCTAAAAATAGCACCCAGTGTAATGAATAAAGCAACGCTGATATTTTTACGGTTTAATGTGCTCATGTTGAAATTCCTCTTATGTCTTTAGTGACAGGTATAAAATAAAAAATTGTTAAAATTACTAACAACACTATGGTTGTTATCATTTGCGTTTGAACTAATACAATGACTATTACAAGTGCCATGCCAATCATTGAAAAACATACATAACATTGATTTTAAAGGAAAATAAAAAACAGGCTGTTTTCAACTCACAACAAGACATAATATGTCACACGAAATAATGGTTAAATTAACCATTACAATAGTGAAAATGACTAACAAAAATATAATCGTTATAAGGGGATATTTGAGCATGATAAACATCGGGGTTTACCTATCAAATATACATAAGAATTGGTATTTAACCGACAGTACGAGAATACAAAGCGCTACCATCATGGTTACAGCACATAGCACATAGCACATAGCACATAGCACATAGCACATAGCACATAGCACAAGTAGATTATAAAGAGGGTTGTTTAATAGCAATAAAGAAGGTTTTCGAAAATGATGACATTACCGGGGGACAAATAATTTAGCCGCTCAAAGCGGGTTTACACAGGGCAGATCTGTTTAACGGTTATACTTATGCTTGATATAATAACCCAACTCTAAACAGATTTTTGTTCAAAAACACTCACTAACAGAGATATAGCCAACATAGATACCGCAGGTACCATCATTAGTGCAAATAAAGTGCTTGAAGTTAACATCAGTCATTCCTTATTAATAATATGTAAATTAGCCCGTAATCGCCGTAATTAAACAAAGATTTACTTAAGCTATATACGTTAAGTCGCAATAACTGTTACAAAGGTTGTGCCAGCGTTACAAATAAAAACTAACACACTGATAAGTATGGATTTTTATTTTAAACTTTTGAAATAATTAATTCAGAAAAGAATTTTTAAGATTTGATTTGGTTAAAACAACTACTTATCGGTTTAATTAACAAATAAATAGTTGTTTAAAGTAATTTTCAACAATTTTACTTTCGGTTTTGAGGCTGTCACTCCTAAATCGGAACACTTACTAGTTCAATGAAGCTAAGAGCGTTATCAAGATGTGTTAAAAGATTCCCGCATTTAATACGTGTTTATTGGCTTACTCTTAAAAAAGCTTCTTTGAGTGTATTGCCGTTAGCATCAGCCTGGCCAGCACATTCACTCAAGTATCGACGATACTGACGAGCGCCAGCTAGACCATTACAAAGACCTAACGTATGGCGAAGCACATGCCATGCTCGATTGTTACCATGTTTAGGGGTAGTACTGACATATTCATCAACGTATTCAGCCATTAAATTAATAACTTGCTCACGAGAAATAAGATCTTTTTCAACACCATAAATTTGTTGATCAACTGCCGAAAGCATATAAGGGCTATTATAAATTTCACGGCCAATCATTACACCATCTATATGTTGTAAATGGTTATTCGCTTCAATCAAGCTTTTAATACCGCCATTGATAGAGATTTCTAAATCAGAGAAGTCTTGCTTGATTTGATAAACCCTTGCGTAATCAAGCGGTGGAATATCACGATTTTGCTTCGGACTTAAGCCACTAAGCCAAGCTTTTCGCGCATGAATAATAAAATGTTCACATCCAGCCAGAGCTACTTGCTCTATAAAGGTATGCAGAAACTCATAGGAGTCTAAATCATCAATACCAATACGAGACTTTACTGTAACAGGCACGCTAGTAGCCGCTTGCATTTCGCTAACACACTCTGCCACCAATTGCGGCTCAGCCATCAAACAAGCACCAAAACGGCCATTTTGTACGCGATCAGACGGGCAACCAACGTTAATGTTAATCTCATCATAACCATGCTGCTCAGCAATTTTTGCGCACTCAGTCATCGCTTTAGCATCACTACCGCCAAGCTGTAAAACTAACGGATGTTCAGCATTATTGTAAGAAAGGTAATCCCCTTTACCATGTAAAATTGCCCCTGTGGTAACCATTTCGGTATAAAGCACGGTATGAGCTGACATTAAACGGTAGAAGTAACGGCAGTGTTTGTCGGTCCAATCGAGCATTGGAGCAACGGATAACTTGTGAGAGATCATAAAACTAACAATAAAACCTTTGAATTTAAAGCGAGTTAGACGTTAACAAAAACGACTAAAATGAAGGTGAATTATACGGCTTTCAGAGAGACTAAACAAAAGAAATAACAGAAAAGGACAGGACAGATTGTTCCGTTATTTACAGTGAGTAACCATTTCAGTTCATCAATAGCTGACAGAAAGAGCTTGATAAGATAGAGTAATTAGCTTATCTCACCTGCAATCAAAAGGATTTGTTTTGAAAAATTTTATTTTTTTATTTTTATTTTTATTAATGCCTATAATTAGCTTTGCCAATGGTATTGATACAACTATTACTAAATCACCAAATGGCTCATGGACGGTCAAATATAAAGCTGATGAACCTATTAACAAAATATCATTTATTCGTAACCCTGATAAGTCCAGAACAATGCGATGGCATCCAACCTCACCAGAACTTGAAGTATTTTATCAGAATAAACAAGAACATATAGCAAGGAAAGATAGGACGACTTTCAAAGAAGCAGAGCTTATTTTAACCCCAACTTATAAAGATTTATCAAAAGATTATGCACCCTTCTCCCCTTTTTCTGATGGAGGTATGCTCTTTCATAGCGGAAGGTTTTTTACCTGTATCAACTCTTGTATAAATAATTTAAACCACTGGAAGATGACCCTAAAGATACCTGATGACGAACATATTATCGTTAACGGAAAAATATTCCATTCATCTACATCTTGGCTAGATAAAAACGATGGAATAAGTGTTTATGTCGGGAAGCAAAATCCTATTGAAACCGATAGCTATATAGCCTTAATTGACAAAGGTCTCCCTGAAAAGATTCAAAAGTCATTAAGTTCAGATATTCCTAAAATGATGAATTATTTTGAAAATAAATTAGGAAAACTCCCATTTAAAGAAAAACCAACTTTATTTGCCTCTTATGCAAAAATAAATGGGCATTCATCTCAAGGAGGTACACTCCCCAATCGAATTTTTATGCATTGGAATAAAAATAATTTAGAAACGAGTGTAAAAAATGTTAAATTTATAAATGATACATTGTGGTTTTTTGGACATGAAGCGGCTCATTTATATCAAAGTGGAAAAGTTACTCTATTATCCGATGATCCTAGCCAATCTTGGCTGCATGAAGGTCACGCTGATATTTTAGCGTCTGATGTGCTTCTGTCCCTTTATCCAAGCTCAACAGATTATGTAAATTCGAGATTTAAAAATATTAAAAATAATTGTGCGAAAGGACTGAAAAAAATGGCGCTAATTGATGCTGCCGAAGTTGGTCAATTTCATAATTATTACACATGCGGGTTTGTGATTCATTCTGCCATTGAAAATATGGCCAAAAGCCAAAACAAAGGAGGACACAGCGCATATTCCACTTGGAATCAATTTCGTGCAAAAGTTGAAGATGGGAAAGCAGTTGGGCAACAAACGTTTTTTTCTGTTGTAGACGATATAGCAAAGACAAATTCATCTGAAAAAATAGCAACATTCATCAACATTAGACATGATGAACCCAAGAAAGCTATTGATGCTTTATTGGGTCTATAAACAAGAAAGATTTGACCATTTTGTACCCAGCCAAACGTCATAACACACTATTTTTATGCTGTTATTTATTATATTAAATAAATATCAAACTAAGATCTCAATAGTTTTAGATCATCACTTTCAGGCATAGTGTGCCCTACTAATTTGCCACTTATGGTGTGATAAGCTAGGCCAATCAATTCATTTTTCAGTACTTTTTTCTTCAACACAGGTTTTAATAATAACGCGCCCATAACCCAACCCAATAAGCCGCCTTTAACGACGAAATCCATAGACATGGTAATATCACAACTGTTTTCAGTGATTTTCTCAACGCTAAATTCAGCCTCGATACTTTTCATTGGCATGGAGAATTCACTCAAGACTATGCTAAAGCTATGCCCTTCTTCATAACGAACAATCTCTTCAATAACACTTTTCTTATCATAAAAATTGCATTTTCGTTTAGTACCAACGCCTTGTTTAATATCGGTCAAAATAGGAGAAGACTCAACCGCATGGCTTGTTCGTTCTATACTAGAGAAATCACCTAGAACTTCCCAAATTTGACTGGCCGAAGCGCCGACTCTAATGGTGTGCGTTATGTGATGTGCCATGGTGTTCTCCAATGAGTTTCTGTTTTTAACTACAGGGTTTTAAAATTTACATTTAAAGGTTCAAATGCTTAACAATTAATGTACACCTGTGTACAATAAGGTCATCATAACTTTTATGTACACAAGTGTACAGTATTATTTTTTGAGGGTGTTATGGGTAGAGCCATTAAATTTGATCGTGATGAAGCGATTGTTTGGGTGATGAATGAAATCTGGAGATCTGGATTTACCGCACTTTCGGTAAAAGCAGTATCAGAAAAGTTAGGGATAACACGCTCAAGTTTTTATCATGCATTTGAAAGCAGAGAGGCGCTTTTTTTAGAAGCAATGAACCACTATTTTCAAATAAGTCCACTATTGAAGTTGAGCACGTTTGCCGAGTCTAATAGTGCACTTACATTACTGACACAAGTATTTAAAGAAACTTGCAAGCAACGCACAGATGATGGGCAACATCGTGGTTGTTTGGCGGTAAACAGTGTCAGCGAACTCGTTGGCGTAAACGATAGCCTTAGCTCTTTCATGGCAAATATGGTTAACGAAAACATTAACGGCTTTGAAGCCTTATTAACTTACAGTATTCACCAAGGCGAACTCGCTAAAAGTACCGACACCCGCCATTTAGCATTAGCATTACAGAACACCTTAATTGGCTTAAATACCATGTCAAAAGTAATCACAAACGAGCAAGAACTATGGAATGCAATTAAAGTTATCTTGATAGCACTTAACGTTTATCGAGAATAAATCCTATTTGCCGAAATAACTTGCTTACTTTTAAGGCGTAGATTTTTTGGTTATGGTATTTAAGTACTGGATGGCACCATCACAACTAGCCCTAATCAATAAAATCGCTACGTTACCACGCACTTGCACCATCAGCCCTAAAAAAATAGCGGCTAACAGGTTGGCAACAACATCGGTATCAATATATTCCACCAGTAACATATCTCTTTTGGCATTATCTAAGGCGTTCTTAAAAGCGGCAGGAATTTCTTTTAAATAGTTATCCGTGAGTTTTTGGGTGGTTTTATCATCAATCTCTGCAAATTCAACCGTTGCATTACAAAGCATGCAACCATGATTATTTCTTTCCAGTTTTTCGGGCAACGAGGTAAAAAACATCCGAAGTTCTTCAATACTTGCCGTTGGCATCGATAGGGTGCCAAAGTTTTTATTAAACCTTTTTTCGTAATACCTTAAAAGCGCCCTATCAAAAAGTGCTTTATTTGAACCAAACTCTTTGTAAATGCTAAATTTATTAATACCTAAATGATTAACAATTTCATCCGTTTTGGTGGCATTAAATCCTTTTCTGTGAAAAAGCGCCATGGCTTTATCTAACACAATATCGGGATCAAATTTCTTGGGTCTACCCATAAGAGTTCTCAATTTTTATTGACAAATTTATAAAAAACGATAGTATCTAACCATACAGTTAGATACTACTAATATCAAACGCAGTGATTTCTATAAAAAAATAGTAATTACTGCTTTTATTTTGGCTTATTATCTAACCATATAGTTAGTTATTGATCAAGTAAACATTCATGATCAGAAATATTGAGGAAGTGTAATGAAAACAAAGAAAAAAGTTTGGATAATCGTTGGTACGTTATTGATTTTAACAATGGCTTTCATGGCGCCTATGATGTCTCGTATGCCTTCACCTCAGGCGGATCGCATTGATGGTAATAATATCGTTGGTATTGATGCCGGAGGTTCATACTCATGGGTTATCCCCACTAAAACAGGAGTCGTTTTAGTCGATGCAGGATGGGATAATGAAGGTAAGGCGCTCAAAGCAGAAATTGGTGATAGAAAGGTTCATGCTATTCTCATAACACATGGCCATTTTGATCATACTGGCGGACTAGCATTGTTTCCTGAAGCAACAGTCTATATTGGCCCAGACGAAGCTCCTTTGTTAAAAGGCGAAGCTGAGGCAGGAGGATGGATGGCAAGAATGTCTACTACTATGATGAATCCATCTGCTTATACCCCTGCTCATCTGCAAGAGTTTAAAGACGGAGATGTTATTGAAATTGATGGCGAGAAGTTTCAAGCCATACATACGCGTGGTCACACAAAAGGCAGTGCCATGTATATATGGAATGACGTTCTCTTCACAGGAGATACTATTGTCGGCCGTGGTGATTATGTCAATGAAATACCTGAACCAACCTATGATGACTATGATGCCGTGCAAAGTAATGTTGCTAAGGTGCTTGCTTTCCCCTTTAACCACATTGCTGATGGGCATGTCGGCCTTCATACAGACGCTTATAGGCAAGTAAAAAGTTATATTGAAGGCAAGTAAAATTTATATAAAATATATAGAAGAGCCCGTTTTTGCCTTTGCTTGATACATAGCTTCATCTGCCAATTGAATCAAAGTATGAACGTCAGTATTGTTGTCCGAATAAATCGAAACACCAATACTGGCTTCTACTTTAATGTTTTGACATTTAATATGAAAAGGAGAATTAAATTCACTTAGTAGTTTGCTGGCAACTGATTCTAGCAACCCTTTACTTTTCAGACCGCTCATTACCACAAGAAATTCATCGCCCCCTAAACGAACAACAACATCAGAGCTACGTACACAAAGTTTAAGTCTATTAGCTGTATCTACGAGTACATCGTCTCCTACAGTGTGTCCGTAGCTATCATTTATTTGTTTAAAGTTATCAAGATCAACATACAAAAAAGCAATCAATAGATCTTGTTCATTGGCTTTTTCAAGCATTTCCTTTAATTTGGTTTCTAACACACTTCTATTAGGTAATTTGGTAAGTGGATCCAAGTTAGCGTATTCTAACGCCTCTTGCTCTCTCTTTTTCCGTCGCGCGATATCTCTCACAATTGCCAACAAATAACCCGTATCACTATACTCAATAAAGCTGATATTCGCTTCAATAGGAAATGTGGTGCCATCCTTACGAGTATGTTGTGACTCAACAATCAAACTGCCATTAACCTTGATATTTTCGCAATGCTTCTGCCATTTACTATTAATTTGGAATCGAGGATTAATATGAACCACTGTTAATTTTAGCAATTCACTTTTTGTATAGCCTAATCGACGATAAGCCAGTTGATTACAATTAACTATTTGACCAAATTTAGGTTCTACAACATAAATAGCATCACTAGATTGATTAACTAAACGGTTAAGTAAAATTTCAGCCGCATCTGATTGCTTAATAGCGGTTAAATCAACCAATTGAGAGATGTATCTTGTTATACCGCCTTCATCATTTGGTTGGGCAACTATATTCAGCTGTGCATATATAGTGTGACCCAACTTATGTTTATAGCGTTTTTCTATTTGGACGGGTGAAAAAGGATCTTCTTTTAGGCTTTTTCTTATAATTTTGTTAACTTGAATATCGTCATGGTGAGTAATAATAATATCATCTGCGTAAACCTCTTCTGCTGAGTAACCAAGTAACTGATTAAAAGCTGGGTTTACATATTCTAATTTACCATCAGGAAATGATAAGGCGATTGGAATAGGCGTTATTTCAAAGAGACGATAGATGGAGTTTTCAATTTTAGAAGTATTTCTCGGCATAACACAACCTACAAGATTACCAAACTACCTCTATTTACTGTTAAACAAGGCTTCGTAAAAAGCTTACGATTAAATAAGTAATGCAATAACCTAATTCTAATAAATTTTTGCAACATCAGCAAGCTAAGTAATGGCATAATGAACGGTAAAAATATCCCTTCAAACAATTTCACTTTGCCTGAGTTATTTTATAAGCCTTCTCCACTCATTGCTTCAATATTGACAATTTCACTCCGATTTAAGGTGATTTTAAAGCGTTGTAAATGCTCGCCTTCTTTATCTACATTACGCAGAATAAGGTTAATTTGATAACGGCGTTCTACCGCTTGGCTAGATATTTTTTGCCCGTCTAAATGATATAAACGTCCTGCCCCTTTTTTTAAAAAACGCACAAAAGGGGTTAGGTTAAAAAACATTTGTTGTTGAATGTCACCGTAACCGGGCAAAAATTCTTTGGCGAGTACTTTATTGTCACAGCGAAAATGTAACAAGCGCGCGGCTTGTTTATTTTGTTGTCGGCGTTGTTGAAATAACTCATTCACCGTTTTAGGCAAGTCTTTATTATTGATGTATTCTAACCAGAGAATTTGGCTAAGAATACGCTTTTGATTAACACTATGGCGAAATAAGTTTTGCCATTTTGGGCGGCCTTTTTGAATTTTACGCCAAATAAGGCTAGTAAGATCTTCCTTAAAAGTTTCCCGTAAACCATAAACCAAGCCCAAAAAAGCAACAAGTACCACAGTTACTTCTGTAAAGCTTGAGCGGGCATTAAGCACCAATAACATAACAAAAGCCATGATCACTGCGGTAACACTGCCCCTAACTAAACGTTTTAAGTTTATATCTAAATAGCTAGTATGTTTTTGAAAAACCACTCCATATTCAATTAAACGCTGCAATAAACGCATTTTATTAGTGATACGGTTAGGATCATCTAACGTCACTTGCGAGTTATATTTACAATCAATACGGTAATTGTTTTCATCGCGGCAAAAAGTCAGCAAAAATTCTCGCTCGGTAGCAAACTCACTACTTTTTGGCCCTTTAGATAATAACTTTAAAAACGATTGTTCAATATGCCAACTCAAATAGTTATCAGCATTATCAAAAAAAGGGCTCAACTTACTGTCTGATGGCGTATAACGACGCAATTTTTTAGTTAAGTTGGTTATTTGCTCTGCTAACTCGATAGCTGCAGGATAAAACTCTTCTGAGTTTTTTAATTTCAAAGTCTGTTTTACATCAACATCAAGCGCTATTTTTAGCTGATATGAATATAAATTCAAGTTCAAGCGATAGTCACTTGACTCGCCTTTATCTTCACCCTCAAAGCGTTGACTAATAAAGCGGCTTCGCACTAAGGGCAAATGTAGTTGGTCGGAATAATAAGCACTATGGCTTTTAATGTTACTGTAAAAGTAATCTTCAGCGTTTAAAGTGCTGGGGCTAATACCCATTTCAACAGGCAGCGAAAAATAAAGATCAACTCGTTGCTGCGCTTGTGGCAGCAGTTGATGAGTTATTTTAATGGATAAATTTTCGTCTTGAGATAATTTAACTTTATTCACGCCCTGCTACTTCCCCTTATGAAGAAATACTATTTTCTTTAAGCATAGCAATTGTTTAACAGCAAACAAAGTATCTATTCAGCTATCGTCACTCCCGAGGTGTTTTAATCGGGAGTCTGGAGTTTTAAACACTGAAATTCCATCCCCGATTTAGTGATCACGAGGATGACGAGACACAACTGCAATAACGCAAATTCTAGGTAGGGTAAATAATTACAAATTAAATTTTAATAAAAATCTTATGTTGATAGAGCTTTAACGAAACAAACCAAAATAAAACCACATGACTAAAGGCAAACAAAAATGACGCTAATTTTGGTTCAGCAACAAGCTTAAACTGCTCATACAGCCAACGATATAAAGAGCTATCCCCCACGGGAATAGTTAAGTAAACAGTGACAAAAACAAATGATAAAACATAAACAAATAAAGGATTAGTGCCATAAACTAGCAATGGTGCTACTAATTTTTCCTGCCCCTTTATATCAATTAACCAAACAAAAGCGGCTAATAACAGGCAAGCAAAGCCGGTAGTGTAAATTACGTAAGAACTGGTCCACAGCGATTTATTTATCGGTAAAACCAAACTCCATAAAGCTCCTAACCCTATCGCGAGCCCACCAATAATAATCAATTTAATGACACTGGAATTTTTATCTTTAATGCTGGTTAAATAACGTGTTAATTCAAAGCCTAGCAACATATTAACCACAGCGGGTATAGTGCTAAGCAAGCCTTCTGGCTCAAAACTTACCCCGCGCATGGTATACATACTATTAGCTCCTAAAACAGCCAAGTCAAACTGACGAATAATATTACCTTCAATGGTTAAACTTGCTTCTCCAACGCTTAATAATAACCCCCAATAAGCCAGTAGAATTATCGCTGATACAGTGAAAATACCACGGCGCCTTAACAATAAAACTAAACTAGCGGCAATAGCATACGCAATGCCAATACGCTGTAACACCCCCATAATGCGCCATGTTTCAACCGGGGTATTAAACGGAATAATATTAAGCATAAAACCGATGAAAAACATGATAAAAGCACGCTTGATAATTTTTAAAAACTGCTCAGGGGTAGCCGAAAAATCACTCTTTTTGAAAGAAAAAAACATTGCCGAGCCAATAATAAACAAAAAGAAAGGAAAGACTAAATCCGTTGGCGTAGCACCATGCCAGTCAGCATGTAATAACGGGGCATACACATGCGACCAAGTACCAGGAGTATTGACTAAAATCATCAAAGCAATGGTTATACCTCTAAAGGCATCAAGGGCAAGGTATCGAGTCATAAAAAACATCCTAAAAATAGCAACAACGCAAAAATGATAGCGCTGTCATTTTGTATTAAGAATAAGATAACAAAAAATAATGCTAAATAATAATTATTTCATTAGATAATAAAAATCACTACGCGTGGGCAATAAATAGCAATAATGCCAATGCCAGTAAGTTAGTGAACAAATATTAATGAGGATAAATTTTCAAGAGCAAGGCGCTTGATTGAGTAATAGCTGGCTATTAGGATTGAAAGCAACGACGTTATTGGAATATTTAGTCCATTTAGAATGATCACATATTTATTTGTATTGGTATAATGTTACACTGAGCAAAATCACCTATAAATCAGCATAAAAACACCGATGACAACACCCCTTTCAGCAACGTCTTCCCATGACTCATCTCATGTGAAGTTATTAGCGCAAGCCCAACAAGCTTGTCAAAAAAAAGGCGCTCGTTTAACTAAAACACGTGAACAAGTCTTTTTACTGCTCGCTAAGCGTAAAGGTGCTGTTGGTGCTTATGACTTACTGGCTGAGCTGAAAGAATTAGATGCCGCGGCAAAACCCGCCACGATTTATCGCGCCTTAGATTTTTTATCTAAGCAAGGTTTTGTCCATAAAATTGAGTCTATCAATGCTTTTATAATGTGCCACCACTTTGGTGATTGTAACCACCCTGTGCAACTGCTTATTTGTGATGAATGTGGTCATGTTGAAGAAATTCAGTCAAACAATTTTGATTTAGCACTACGCTCAATGGCTGATGCCAATGGCTTTACCATTAGCCATCAAATTGTTGAAGCTCACGGCCATTGCAAAGCTTGCCAATAATAGCCATTAATCCTATATATTTATTCAGCTTAGAAATATTTACCACAGAGATCACCGAGGTGCTAACGCACTACACCGAGAATAACAAAGCCTCTGTGTAGGCTCGAAGACCCCTCTGTGAAGCATCTAGGCTCGGTGGTGAACAGTTACAACCCTATTACCATTAGTCCTATTAATTAGGTCTTTTATCTCAAAAAACTTGTCATGGTTACCAAGTTAACCATGACTATGGTATAAAGTTCGGCTATCAAATTATTTTGCGTACAAAACAATAATTACCCATTGGAAAACTATGAAATATTCAATTTTGACAGCGATTATCTGTTTATCTGTTGCTTTTACTAGCAGCTTAGTTAGTCCCCTTGCCCACGCTAAAAGTACCATTGCTAGTGACAAATTTCGTCAGCTAGAAGAAGTTTTGCCAACCCCAAACGTTTACCGCACGGCATCAGGCGCGCCCGGACACAGATATTGGCAACAACAAGTTGATTACGACATTGACATTAAACTTGATGATAAAACTCAACAATTAATGGGCTCTGAAACCTTAAATTATCAAAATAACTCACCTGACACCTTACGTTATATCTGGCTACAGCTTGATCAAAACAAATTAAAGCGTCATTCAGATGCCAAGTTAGCAAAATCAACCAAGCAGCTGAAGAAAGTCACTTACACTAGTGCTCGCAAGATGATTACAACGCCACAGTTTAATGGTGGTTACAATATAACTAAGGTAACGGCTAGCAATGGTAAACCGCTGCACTATGTTATTAACGGCACCATGTTACGCATTGATTTACCTAAGCCACTTAAATCAGGCGACAATACTGAATTTAATGTGCAGTGGCACTATCAATTGCACGAACAAAAAGTATTAGGTGGTCGCTCAGGTTACGAATACTTTAAAGAAGATGATAACTATTTATACGAAGTCGCCAGTTGGTTCCCTCGTGCCGTTGCTTATTACGATGTCATGGGCTGGCAAAATAAGCAGTTTTTAGGTCGTGGTGAATTCACATTAGAATTTGGTGACTATGATGTAAAAATTACCGTACCTGCTGATCACATTGTTGCGGCAACGGGTGAGCTTCAAAATGCTAAAAAAGTATTAACTAAAACACAGCGTAAACGTTTAGAAAAAGCAAAAACGGCAAAAAAACCCGTACTCATTGTTACCGTTGACGAAGCGCTAGCCAATGAAAAATCTCGCTCAGAAAAAACCAAAACTTGGCATTTTAAAGCGAAAAACGTTCGTGATTTTGCTTTTGCCTCCAGTCGAAAATTTATCTGGGATGCTCAAGGCTATCAGCACGGTAACAGCAACACTATGGCGATGTCGTTCTACCCTAATGAAGGTAATCCGTTGTGGGAAAAGTATTCCACTGAAGCCATTATTCACACTATGGAACAATACAGTAAATACACGTTTGACTACCCATACCCTGTGTCGATTTCAGTCAATGGCCCAGTAGGTGGCATGGAATATCCCATGATCACTTTCAATGGCCCACGTCCAACTCTTGATAAAAAAACCGGTGAAAAAACTTATTCTCGTCGTACTAAATACGGTTTAGTGGGGGTCATCATTCATGAAGTGGGGCATAACTACTTCCCGATGATAGTGAACTCTGACGAGCGCCAATGGACTTGGATGGACGAAGGTTTAAATACTTATCTACAGTTTTTAGCTGAACAAGCATGGGAAGAAGGCTATCCATCGCGCCGTGGTGATGCTGCAAATATCACTAGCTACATGAAAAGTAACAACCAAGTACCAATCATGACTAACTCTGAGTCTATTTTGCAATTTGGCAATAACGCTTACGGCAAGCCAGCCACGGCATTAAATATTTTGCGTGAAACTATTATGGGCCGTGAATTATTTGATTTTGCCTTTAAAGAGTATGCGCAACGTTGGAAATTTAAACGCCCGACTCCCGCTGATTTTTTCCGCACCATGGAAGATGCTTCAGCAGTAGATTTAGACTGGTTCTTTAGAGGCTGGTTCTACACCACAGATCATGTAGATATTGCCCTAGGCAACATTCATCTTTATAGCGCTGATAGCCAAAATCCTGATACCGAAGAGGCCTGGCAACGCGCCTTAGATAATGAAAAGCCTGAATATATTTCTAGCCTTATGAATAAAGGCCAATGGCTGCGCACCCAAGACAAGCCTGAGTTATTAGATTTTTATAACGAGCACGACAAATTTACGGCCACCAATGCCGCGAGAAATAAATACAACAAAAACAACAAAAAACTTGAGCCATGGCAGAAGGATTTATTACTGCAGCAGAGTAACTTCTACCTGATTGATTTTGAAAATAAAGGCGGCTTAGTCATGCCTATTATTCTCGATATCAGCTACGCTGACGGCAGTACTGAACATATTAAGATCCCTGCGCAAATTTGGCGTCAAAACTCAAAGAAAGCATCAAAACTATTAATTCGTGATAAAGAAATTACCGCGTTAGCAATAGATGCTAAATGGGAAACCGCCGATGTTGATGTCAATAACAATTATTGGCCTGCTCGTCCCATTAAGTCTCGCTTTGATCTTTATAAAAAGAAGAAAAAAGATATGATGCGCGATTACAACAAAGAATTAAAATCGACCGATGTCGATGAAGAAGCAAAAAAAAACACGGATAACTAATGTTTACTTTTTTTCATGCTTTCGCGAATGTTTTAACAAATAAAATCCTGTTAAGTATTTTATTAGTTGGGCTAGCAGCACCCGCTGCGGCCCACAGTTATTTTTTTGGTGTTAGTGAGCTAAACCTTAATAAAACCAGCAGACATATTGAAGTCATTCACCAATTTACTGCCCATGATATTGAAAATGCCATTGCTGAATTAAAGCAAATTCACTTCTCACCCGAACATCCCAAGTATGACCAATACATACAAGCCTACTTTGAAAAACATTTTGCACTAGAGCAAAATAATAACAAGCTGCAGTTAAACTGGATTGGTTTTGAAATAAAACGAGGGCAAATTTTTGTCTATCAAGAAAGCGCTAGTAAAAAGTTTTTAGACAATTTAATGGTAAAAAACACTATACTCGTCGATACTTATGCTAAACAAATAAATACTGTAAATTATCAAGGGTTAGCTTTTTCCCCTAAACTTGAGCCTAAGGTTAAGCCTAAAGTTAAGTTGCAAGGCAGTTTAACCTTTAATAGCAGCCAACGCGTTGGCAGAGTCAAGGCACTAAAAAGCCCAATAAATAATTCTGGTACAAAATAGTAAAAAATAATTATCACCATTGATTTACATTTGTTGCAGAAGTGTGCAAAATCAAAGTATTGTAAATAGCTAAGGCTTGGAAGGCTTCATGAAAGTAGAGTTTATTAACCCATTTTTATCATCAATGCTTAATGTTATGTCTACTATGGCACAAATGGATCTAACACCTGAAAAACCCAAACTGAAAAAAGATGATATTGCCATGGGTGATGTATCAGGCTTAATCGGTATGGTCAGCCCTACAACTAAAGGTTCATTATCAATCACCTTTGATGCTCCTTTAGCACTTGCCACAATGAAAGGCATGGTGGGCGAAGCGCCTGATGAAGTGAATGATGAAATTACTGATTTAGTAGGTGAAATTACCAACATGGTTACCGGTGGCGCCAAACGCATGCTAAGCGAAAAAGGCTTTGAGTTTGATATGGCGACACCTATTGTCGTTTCAGGTCCAAATCACACCATTCATCATAAATCAAAAGGCCCTGTCGTCATCATTTCCCTTAAAGGAGAAGCGGGTAGAGCTTATATTGAGTTTTCCTTTGATGAATAAACCTTTTGATGAATAAACCTTTTGATAAATAAGACTTTGATAAATAGACTTTAAGTCACGAATAAAAAAAGTTTCGGGTTTCGAAAAGCACCGCGAAAGTTTAGATTAAATGAAAGGCACTATGAAAATAGTGCCTTTTTTGTGACTAACGTTTATTAAGCTTAGCGAGGTTAACGACAACGAGCTCGTAGCTGCTAATTCCAGTCCCAATACAGGTTCGTCTAGTTGTAACCACTCTATACCCGCTGCAGATAATTCATTAAAGACTTGTTGATAGCGCACCAATAATGCGGGTAACAAGGCCTAGTTATCAAAGCGTGAGTATTTTCCTTGGAAGGTCAATGGCACACGGCCAGATAATGGTTAGTTCCATTACGCTGTACAACCAAGCTATAACTAATCTTCTTCTAATACGTGCGGACC
>MAAB01029223.1_pt1 | contig 37848 bp, 30 predicted proteins | sample 1115991 | NCBI WGS metagenome assembly MAAB01 (sample SAMN04961124, study PRJNA320927) | seawater metagenome | isolation source: sample BD02T18 sea water enriched with oil for 18 days | place: USA:Gulf of Mexico | collected 2013-07-27
TTAGGGCATAAAACTACGCCATTGCCAATCAGACATTTTACATTGTCACGTAACACGCCAGAAGGAATTAAATGAAGTACGGTTTTTTCACCGTCAATCACTAAAGTGTGGCCTGCATTGTGCCCGCCTTGATAGCGAACAACATATTTTGCTTTATCGGTTAGTAAGTCAACGATCTTACCTTTACCTTCGTCACCCCATTGGGTACCTAGAACAACTACGTTTTTGCCCATTGTTACTATTTCATAAGAAAATTAGGCGGGGATTCTAACAAAGATCAAATTGTAGTCCAAGGAAAAAGAACAGCTTTTTTCATGATAACAAAAAATAACCTTTTATGTTAATGGGTTATCTTTATTCTTTTTTACTCTATATTTTAAGCTACTGTGCTAACCAAACAACAATTGCACCGAGAGTTAAGATAAACAAACCAATATTTCGGATGTCTGCTGTTGGCTGCTCTGTCAATTTTAGTAAATAATTTTTCCACTTATTTGGAAATAAAGCGGGCGCTAAACCTTCAACAATGAGTACTAGCCCAAATGCTAGGATAAGTGTATCAGTCATAATTTATCTCATGCTTTATTTAGATTTAAATATAACAAAGCCAGCAATATTGCTGGCTTTGAAGTTAAAACAGAATTTTAGAACAACTCAATTCTACTTTTTAGTTGCTGTGCCATCTTTTAAATAGTGAAAAAAGTCACTGTCTGGTTTAACAACCATAATATCACTTTTACTATTAAAACTTTTTTCATAGGCTTCTAAGCTACGGTAAAAACGATAAAACTCAGCATCTTTTCCGTATGAGTCAGCGTATATTTTTGCAGCTTCGGCATCACCTTCACCACGAACAGTGAAAGCACTCTTTTGCGCTTCTGCTAGCATAATTGTTACTTTAGCATCAATAGTTGCACGAATTATTTCAGACTGCTCTTGACCTTGTGACCTATGCTCTTTTGCAACAGCAGTACGCTCAGCACGCATACGTTCATAAATAGAGTTACTTACTTCAGTAGGTAAGTTAATCGCTTTAATACGTACATCAACCACTTCAATACCGAGATCTTCACGGCTACTTTCAGCACTTTCTAACGCTTTTTGCATAATTGCATCACGATCGCCAGAAACGATTTCTTTGATAGTTCTATTACCAAACTCAGTACGAAGACCGTTATTTACTTTTTGCTTAAGTAAAGCACGAGCATTATCAACAGATCCAGAAGTACGTAAATAGTATGTAGAAAAATCAACAATGCGCCACTTCACAAAAGAGTCGACCATTAAATCTTTTTTCTCTGACGTTACAAAGCGATCAGGGGCTTCATCAAGCGTCTGAATACGAGCATCTAATTTACGCACTGATTCAATAAAAGGAATTTTAAAATGCAATCCCGGTGAGAACACCATCATTTCATCAGTAGCAGAATCTCGCTTAATTTTTGAAAACTGAAAAACAATACCACGTTGGCCTTCATAAATAACAAATACCGATGACACCACTAAGGTAAATAGTAACGCTAAAATAGCAATGGAAAAATTCTTCATGACTTAGTTACTCCCATTGTTAAATCTATCATTTCGACCTGAACTAGAGGGCGAGGTATTAGTACTTGGTAGCTGTTGCGGCTGAGTATATGATTGCGGCGTTATGCGTTGATTTGTTGATTGTTGTTGCATAATTTTATCAAGTGGCAAGTACATCATGTTATTACCGCCATCAACATCAACCATCACCTTGCTAGTATTGCTATACACTTTTTCCATGGTAGCTATATATAAGCGCTGACGAGTGACTTCTGGTGCTGCTTGGTATTCAGGTAGAATTTTATTAAAACGTGCAACTTCACCTTCTGCATCTAACACTGTACGTTCTTTATAAGCAAAGGCTTCTTGTTCCATACGTTTTACACGGCCACGGGCACGGGGTTCTATACCACGAGCGTAGGCTTCTGCTTCACGTAAGAAACGAACTTCATCTTCTTGTGCCGATATTGCATCATCAAAAGCATCTTTGACTTCATTTGGCGGACGAGCATCTTTAAAGTTAACATCAACAATAATTAAACCTAAATTATAAGGTTCAATGATTTTTTCTAGCTCTTGCCACACAGACTGACGAATTTGTTCACGACCACTGGTTAGAATGTCATCCATTATTGCATGACCAACAACGTAACGTAACGCACTATCAAGCGATTGATTCAAGCTATCAACGGCATTAGTAACGCTAAAGACAAAATTACGCGCATCAACAACACGATACTGAATTTGCATCTCAACACGAACTACGTTTTCATCTTGAGTTAACATAAAGCCTGATGCTTGCATTTCACGCGTACTTTGCATATCCACCGGAATAATGCGGTCAATAAAGGTCCACTTCCAGTTAATACCGGGATCAACCGTGCCAGAAAACTGCCCAAATCGAAGGACAATGCCCTTTTCGGCTTCTTTAATGGTATAAAAACCACTAAAAGCATAAACAACCAAGGCGATAATAAGCAATAAACTTATACCAATACTTGACATGCTTTTGCCTGACGGTGATTTACCTCCTGTAGATTTACCTCCAAAGATACCACTGACCTTTTTACCTAAATCGTTAAGCAATTCATCTAAGTCTGGTGGACCTTGGTTTTTACCGCCTTTATTTTTCCAGGGGTCTTTATCATTATTCCCCGGTTCATTCCAAGCCATGCTGTTCTCCGCTAGGTTAGTAAGTATTTAAAATTTATTGATGATTTTATCAAATATATCCAAGTTTATGACAAAACCATCGCTTTTATAAGACTCTATATGGGTATTAACACATTAATTTACAATATAAGAGCTATTATCTACTGAATATATTGTTCAATTTCATTCGCTTCTTGCTTCACCAGTCGATTCCACTCACGTTTTGGCAGTTTTATATCAAGGTGGCAGTAACCTTGATCATCATAATGTTCATCTTGAATACAATTTAATCGATACAAAACGCCACGTAGCTTTCCTGCGCTTGGTGGAATAACCAATGTAGACTCAACAATTTGACTTCCCAATCGTTCAGACAACGCGGTATAAAACAAATCAATGCCAATATTTGCCTGTGCTGATAACCAAACTCTGATCGGTCGCCCTTGATCGTCTCGATCTATTCTAGGCTGAACATCATCTAAGTTATCAATTTTATTACAAATAACAAGCTGAGGTACTTCATCTGCTTCAATTTCAGATAATACATATTCTACTTGTTCAATATTTTCACTGCGCCTGTCATCAGAAATATCAACCACATGAAGTAGCAATTCAGCTTCACGTGTTTCTGTTAGCGTTGCTTTAAATGCTGCAACTAAATCGTGAGGTAAGTGGCGAATAAAACCAACAGTATCAGCTAAAATCACCCCGCCAACACCTTCGAGTTCAATTCTTCTCAGCGTTGGGTCAAGTGTAGCAAAAAGCTGATCAGCCGCATAAACTGTCGATTGGGTTAACACATTAAATAATGTTGATTTTCCAGCATTGGTATAGCCAACAAGTGATAACGTTGGCAGTTCTGCTTTTGTTCTAGCTCGCCGACCTTGATGTCTTTGTCTTTCAACTTTTTCCAAGCGTTTACGGATATTAATCATGCGCTCACGCAATAAACGTCTATCCGTTTCTAATTGCGTTTCACCTGGACCACGTAAACCAATCCCACCTTTTTGTCGTTCTAGGTGAGTCCAGCCTCGAATTAGTCTACTACTCATATGCCGTAGTTGTGCTAACTCTACTTGTAATTTACCTTCATGGGTGCGTGCACGCTGAGCAAAAATATCAAGAATTAATGTAGTTCTGTCTACCACTCGGCACTGACACAAGGCTTCAATATTCTTTTCTTGAGATGGAGAGAGACTATGATTAAACAACACAATATTAGCATCAAACAAACGAACAGCCTCAGCTATCTCCTCTGCTTTGCCTGAGCCAACAAAAAATTTGGGATGTGGCGTACTACGCTTACCAGAAACGACTGTTAATTCGTTCACTCCCGCAGAAGAAACCAACATTTTAAATTCGGTTAAATCTTCTCGGGTACTTTCATCTGGGAAATCTAAGTGAACAAGCACTGCTTGTTCACCTGCTTGATAACGATCAAACAACTGCATTAAACCTTAGAAGTAATGACTGTCGAGACAGGAAAATGGTATTTCTCAAAAAACCACATCCATGTAACGTGAGCATCAGCCTATAAATGTAATATTAGTTGTTACAAGTAAAATTGAGCACAACTAATATGAGTAAAAATTTACTCTTCTGACTCTGATTGATTAGCCATTGGAGCTGTATTTACTGCACGTGCTGGTACTACTGTTGAAATAGCATGCTTATAAACCATTTGACTAACAGTGTTCTTTAATAAAATCACAAATTGATCGAATGACTCTACTTGTCCTTGTAGTTTGATACCGTTGACTAAATAAATTGCAACTGGAATGCGATCACGACGTAAAGCATTCAAAAATGGGTCTTGTAAAGATTGACCTTTCGCCATTATATGGCTCCTTTTTTTTATTATTGATAAAAGTAATTAATCAAAATTATTTCTGATTAATGATAAATTGTGCTAATCCTCAGCATATAACCAACTAATTATACACCAATATTTTAATATTGCTTAATGATCGCAATATATTTTGTATTTATAGCTAAGATTACGAACATTTACTAGAAACTAACATTTGCCAACTGCAGCTAACACTTGTAACAGATTTGTTTCATCGTCTGTAGTTAACCAATGTAAGTTCGGCCAGTTTCGAAGCCAAGTTAATTGCCTTTTAGCTAATTGCCTTGTTGCACACACGCCTCTAAAAACCATTTCTTTATGATCATATTGCGCATCAAGGTATTGCCACATTTGGCGGTAACCTACACAGCGAATTGAGGGTAAATTTTCATGCAGGTCATCACGTTTTTTTAACTTAATAACTTCTTGCTCAAACCCTTGCGCTATCATTTGCTGATAACGTAGCTCAATTCGTTCATGCAAAGTGCTACGTTCTTTAGGGGTTATAGCAAATTGTAATATATCACCGCTAAGCTTATCACCTTTAATTTGTGTTAATTGTGTCAAAGTGTTACCAGTTAAACGGAATACTTCTAGTGCTCGGGTTAATCGCTGTGGATCATTTGGGTGAATACGTTTTGCAGAAACAGGATCAATTTTAGTTAATTGCTCATGCATGACTTCCCACCCCTGCTCCGCGGCTTCGACTTCTATTTGCTTTCTAATTTCACTATCAGCGGCAGGTAATGGTGAAATCCCTTCAATAAGGCTTTTAAAATACATCATCGTGCCACCAACCAATAATGGTATGCGGTTATTCGCTCTAATTTTTGCAACCTCTGCTAAAGCATCTTGACAAAAATCAGCCGCAGAATAACTTTGTGCTGCATCACGAAGGTTAATCAAGCGATGAGGATATTTCGATAATTCGTCAGCCGTTGGCTTAGCCGTGCCAATATCCATATCTCGATAGATCAAGGCTGAATCAACACTAATAATGTCACAAGGTAAAGCATCAGCCAAAGCCATAGCTAATGCGGTTTTACCCGATGCTGTTGGCCCCATTAAACAAATAACAGGTGGTTGCTTAGTTATACTGTTTGTTGACACTTAATTGAACTCTCAGTTTGATTCTTCGTTTACGACTTAAAAGATTTTAATTGCTTAACTTGAGATGTAAGGTCTAGCTCGACAGAATTCAAGAGTATAGACTCTATTTTTTGCTCTGAAAGGATTTTTTTAGCATCTTGCCATAAAACTGCAGCTTGTTCTTCACTATAACATTGAACAACCATAACCTTAGCAACAGCAGAGATGATATAACTATCATCATTTTCTTCACTGTTACGAATATTAGTACTAGGTGATGATAATTCGTCGATAATAGTGATAAAGCTAGCACTAACATCTTTCTCGCGTAATAAAGCAGGAAACTGACGTATTTGAACCCGCCCCTTATTTTTAATTCGCTCGTTAAAGATGAAAACAATACCCGCTAATTCCAATTGTGCCTGATATTTTTGTGCTGTAATCATCTGCTGTTCTGAAAGCACTAATACTACAGGTAACAATAAAGGCTGGCTGATTAAGCCCTTATTCGTTTTTGATTCACTTTTTTGCCAACTTATAGCAACTTTACTTTTGTGTATTTGAAATGCCAGGGAAAATAAAGATACCAAGCGTAACTTGTTCTGTTGTTTATAAACACCATACATACCTTGCTCAACAGCAAGAAAAAATGCTGCTGTATTATGAGAGCTTTCAGTGACAAGAGTAGATTCAACATTATTTTCCTGTCCGGTTTTAACGCTTACAGCAGGAGTCATCAATTGTTGATAGTTTTCCACGGCAGATTTAGTTATCAAAGGGCTAGTGACATAACTACTTGTCGCCGAGCTTGGCCGGTATGACTTTTCATTTATTTGTTGATGATTTATCTGTTCCAATGGCTTTACGTAATCGGGACGTTCATATTGTACGTTTTCACTTTGTGGTTCTGTTTGAAGTGCCACGGATTGCTTTTCGTCATGAAAATCTAGAACTTGGTTATTTTCCATTAAGGCTTTATGACAAACAGAGTAAATAAAATCATGTACATAACGACTTTGATGAAAACGCACTTCATGTTTCGCTGGATGAACGTTAACATCAACTTCACGGTGATCAAGCGCTAAAAACAGTACAAAGGCTGGGTAAGTATCTGGTGGTAATAAGTCAGCGTATGCTTGACGAATTGCATGATTAATCAATTTATCACGCATCATTCTGCCATTAACATAGCTATAACAAAGATCATTTTGATTGCGAGCAAAGCTAGGTTTGGCTAACCAACCAGAAAACAACATATCATCATGCTGGCAATTAATTTCTATCGCATTATCAATAAACTTCTGCCCACAAACCATTGATACGCGTTTAGCATTTTGTGCTTTAGTCGCTGCAGCGCGGTACTGGCGTATCATCTTACCGTTGTGGGTTAAAGAGAAAGTAACGTCAAAATAAGCTAAAGCAATACGCCTGATAACTTCATCAATATGATTAAACTCTGTTTTTTCAGTGCGTAAAAACTTACGTCTTGCTGGCGTATTAAAAAATAAATCTAATACTTCAATGGTGGTTCCATCGGGATGTGCGGCGGGTTTGATGGTCACCGCCATATCGCGCCCCTCTGCACAAGCTTGCCATGCAGTAGTTTGGTCTTTAGGTTTAGATGTTAGCGTTAATCGTGCTACAGAACTAATACTTGCTAGCGCTTCGCCGCGAAATCCTAAACTGTCTATTGCTTCTAAATCTTTTAAATCTTTTATTTTACTGGTGGCATGGCGGCTTAATGCCAGAGTTAATTCATCTTTAGCAATACCAATACCATTGTCACTAATGCGAATACGTTTAACACCACCTTTATCAATATCAATATTTATAGCGGTAGCGCCTGCATCTAAGCTATTTTCAACGAGTTCTTTAATAACCGAGGCCGGTCTTTCCACCACCTCACCAGCCGCAATTTGATTAGCTAAACGGGCTGGAAGTATTGCAATTGTCATAGTTTTTCTTATTTATTAAGGTGATAACTTAGGCATAAAGTGCTAGCCCGCACGAGGGATCTTTAGGGTTTGGCCAATGCGTAGTACGTTAGATTTTAAGTTATTGACTGATTTGATTGTTGCTACTGATATTTTATAACGTTGAGCAAGTACCGATAAAGACTCTCCACTTCGAACTTTATGCTTCTTCATTGTAGTCGCTGCCAATAAAGTACCCTTAGGTGTATTTTCAATAAAATAACTATCAACCGCTTTAAAAATAGCTTTAGCGAGTTTTTGTTGATGATTTTTGCTATTGAGGTTCTTCTCTTCCGTTGGGTTAGAAATAAAGCCTGTTTCGATTAGTACCGATGGAATATCTGATGATTTCAACACAGCCAAACTCAAGCCTTCAGGCTCTTTTTTATGAAGCCGTGTTACCTGTTTTATTTCTTTAATAACATGTAATGCAAATTCATAACTACTTGCCATGGTGTATTCTTTTTTCATATCAGCAAGTGTAAAAGCTAAGTTTTTATCTTTGGTTTTTTTGATGGTTTCACCTGCTCCACCAAGTAACTCAGACTCATCTTGTCTATTGGCAATCCAGCGAGTAAATTCAGAGTTTGCTCGCCGAGACGACTGAACTAAAACTGAAGCCCCACGAGGCTTAGGTGAAACAAAGGCGTCTGCATGAATAGAAATAAGTAAATCAGCTTTATTCTTTCTCGCTAATTCCGTTTTGCGACTATGGGTTACATAGTAATCTCCAGTTCGGATCATAACCGCTTTAAAACCGTTTCGTTGATCAATCAATTTTGCTAGTTTTTTGGCAATGGATAAAGTTACACGTTTCTCATAAGTGCCTTTGGCACCAATAGAGCCAGGGTCCTCGCCTCCATGTCCTGCAACAATAGCAATGATAATGTTCCGTTTTCCACTAGGTACTGTTTTGGTTACAACTTGTGCTTTTCCGCTTTTATCGTATAAATCAACGACCAAACGGTCACCGTATTGGCCTGCAGGTGCAAGCGGAAAAATAGTAAGGGGGTAGGATTTAGACAATTCTAACACTAAACGTGTGCTAGATTTTGCTTTTGACGTACTAGTACGAAAGAGTTTAATGCGTGGGTCATTATCAGCCAAAGTTTTTAAAATGGTATTATTTTTGGTATTTTTAAAATCAATAACTAGGCGACTGGGTTTAGTTAACGTGAAATATTTATAATCAGGTTTGGTTTTAAGATCGAAAACAATACGCGTACTTTCGGGGGCAGGCCAAACACGAACACCATTGATACTATTTGTGTTTGCAAAAACATCGCTTACAGACAACGATGCTGTAGCTAATAAAAGCCAAAGCAAGGTAATAGCTATGTAAGATAACAAACGCATAATTAACCCTAAATATTTTTAATTCTCAATATTTTCTAATAACAACTAACAAAATGTAACAACAAAATGTAACAACAAAATTAACAATACATTTTTTCTAATTGTTGTAGAACACCTTCACCTCGTATCGAACTAGCATGTAAATCAATAATTCTTTGCTCGTCTTGATAAACCATATTAATGATTATGTCGGCATTAGCCAAGAGCCCTGCACCTTTTTCTGGCCATTCAATAAAACAACAACAATTATCAGAAAAATAATCACGAATTCCCATGTATTCTAACTCTTCAGGATCGCCTAAGCGATACAGGTCAAAATGATAAACTTGCCAAGGCGGTAAATCATAGGGCTCAACTAAGGTATAAGTAGGACTTTTTACCTTTCCTTGGTGTCCCATACCCCAGACAAAGCCTCGCGTTAGTGTCGTTTTTCCCGCACCCAAATCTCCATTTAAAAAAACCACTAATGATTGCTGAGTCTGTTGTTGTTCATTTTGCCGTTGCAATACTTTCGCTAATTTTTCACCAATGGCAACGGTCGCAGCTTCATCTGCTAAAAGGTATTCTAACTTTTTCATTTCTTCTCAAAATATTCTATCAGGCTATATTTTAGTTAACTAATTTTTGCAAAGGTGCAAATAAATCACTTGCCAACATGCCACGTTGACCGTATTTATCAGCAATAATATCACCTGCAGCGCCATGAATATAGACAGCCAAGCAGGTAGCTGCAAAATAGTCATTCGCTTGTAAAATTAATGCTGCAACAATACCAGCAAGAACATCTCCCATCCCCCCAGATGCCATACCCGCATTCCCCGTACTATTGATTACTATACGGTCTCCATCTGAGATCAAAGTACCAGCGCCTTTTAATATACAAATACCACCATATTTTTTAGCAATGCTCTGTACTGCACTAAAACGATCTGCTTCAATTCTTTCGACATCACAACCTAATAAATTAGCTGCTTCTTTCGGATGTGGCGTTAAAATCCAATGAGAGCAATAACGCTTTTTTTGCGCTAGCAAAGTTAAGCCATCAGCATCAAGTACTAACCATTTTTCTTTGCTTCTGACCTGATTATAAATAGCCTCATCGGAATTAATCACATCAGAAACTATCAAATTAAAAAGCGATTTTGACCACTCTGTTTGCCCTAATCCCGGCCCAAGTATTAAAACTTTAGCTTTTTTCATCGCTGTTGAATCGGCCAGTTGCTTTGCTTCACTAGCGGCTAACATTAATTCAGATCGGCCATTAAAGACCAACGCTTGATTGTCCTCATGACAGCATACACAAACAAGAGCGGCGCCACATCTTAGCGCCGCTTCACTTGCTAATCGGATAGCGCCTGGCATCCCCTTGCCACCGCCGACAGCCAACACTTGCCCGATACTACCTTTGTGACTAGTATTCAATCTTTTAGGTAATGGGCTAACGCCTTTAAGTAACGGATAACTTGGTTGATAAACAACAAAATTAGATACTCGTTGTGTAAAAATACGACCTAATCCAATCTCATCTAATACCAGCTCACCAATATAATTAGCGGCTTGTCCTGTTAACAAACCTTGCTTATACACGATAAAAGTCACTGTCACGTCAGCAACAACGGCGTTTTCTTCGCTGACAAATCCCGTTGTTGCACATAAACCTGAAGGAATATCGATACTCAACACATCGCTAAGGCTTTCATTTATTGTAGATACTAGCTGTTGCATTGGCTCATTTAAAGCACCACGAAAACCGATGCCAAAAAGAGAATCAACAATTACACCTCCTGAAAACTCGCTAATGTATTCTATTAAGTTTTGAGTAAAAACATCACTAACACCAGCATCAAGCATTGCTTGATAGGCAATTAACGCATCACCTTTAATGTTGGCGATATCACATGTTATCAACACGCTAACTTGAATTTTAGCTAAATGTGCAAGACGCGCAATGATGAAACCATCACCGCCATTATTCCCTTTGCCAGATAATACAAGAATACTCTTCGAATTAGGCCAACGTTGCTGTAATACACTAAAAGCTGCAGCTCCTGCTCGTTCCATTAGTTCATACATAGCGAGTTGTTGATTTTGCGCAACAAGCGTTTCATGTTCTAAAACTTGTTTTGCACTATAAGCATTATACCCGTTATGTTTTGCATTGGGTTGTTGTGATAAACTCATCAATAATTCACACCTTGTTCGCTTGTATGTATTTTACTTGCATTGGTTATCTCATTTTAAAATGACAAACACAACGACTAATAATCACTCTATTAACTATCCTCAATTGGTTGAAAAAATCAAGTGCTGGGGGAAAGAATTAGGCTTTTCTCAACTTGGTATTACCGACATTGACCTTTCAAAGCATGAACACGCACTTGAAAAATGGCTAGCTAATAATTATCACGGCAATATGGATTACATGGCACGTCATGGTTTAATGCGCGCTCGTCCAGCTGAATTAGAACCGGGAACCGTTAGAGCTATTAGTGTTCGGTTAGACTACTTGCCGACCAAGGCCAAATTCGCCCGTATTTTAAAGGCCAAAGATCACGCCTATATAAGTCGTTACGCATTAGGTCGAGATTATCACAAACTGATGCGCAAGCGCCTGCTGCAACTTGGCAAGAAAATTACTGAGTACTGTGAAAACTTTAACTTCCGCCCTTTTGTTGATTCTGCGCCAATATTAGAGCGTCCATTAGCCGAAAAAGCGGGGTTAGGTTGGGTAGGAAAGCACAGCTTATTACTTAACAAAGAAGCAGGCTCATGGTTTTTTCTCGGCGAGTTGCTAATTGATATTCCATTACCAGTAACAACAACTGAACCTAAAAATACAGCAGTGACCGATAATGACTGTGGTAAATGTGTTGCTTGCATAAAAATATGCCCAACTAAAGCGATTGTTGAACCCTATGTGGTTGATGCTCGGCGCTGTATTTCTTACTTCACTATTGAATCTCCAGATCCTATTCCTATTGAGTTGAGACCTTTAATGGGAAATAGAATTTATGGCTGTGATGATTGCCAGCTAATTTGTCCTTGGAATAAATATGCTAAGCTAAGTTTAGAAGAAGATTTTCAAGCTCGGCACCAACTCGATGAAATAACACTGTTGACCCTTTTTTCTTGGGATGAACCTTACTTTTTAGCAACTTTTCAAGGTTCCCCCATACGAAGAATAGGTTTTCAAAGTTGGCAGCGTAATATTGCCGTAGCCTTAGGAAACGCCCCTTGGAACGCAAATATTTATAGTGCATTAGAAGATAAACTAACGGTTGCCTCTGAATTAGTTGCTGAGCATATTCACTGGGCAATAGAGCAACAAAAATTGAAAAACCCTCAATTTGTATCCAATGAAAGTTATGATGTTAGTAACAATTCAGATGTTAGACTCAATGCTCGATTGATTCGCTCAGTTGAAAAAGGCTTACCTAGGGATGCATAGCTGAGTAGTGTATGAATATATAGAATCAAACGGATAACTAGATAGTTTCTGCATATTCATCAATTTTATTCAATGCTATTCGAGTATCTTTAAGCAAGGCATCCACTTTCTTTAAGCAACTAGGGATTTCGGTGCCATTTAATAATGTTGACCATTCAACACACAATAATTGTAACTCATGTGCTGAGAGTATTTTTGCATTTAATGTTAAAACTGAAATGGATAATATAGCCTTTGCTATATCTTTTGTCTTTATGGCTTCTGCTAGAGCATCTAGTTGTTGATGATTGTCTTGGGTGTAATCATCGATCATAAATAAAGCTAACTCTACGGTGCCTTGGTTTTGCAAATATTTCGTAAAGTCGAAAACAGCTTCCTTATTTTCAGAATACAATTCAGCAACCTCAGTAATAACATACTCATCTGACACCTCTACTTGCTCAGTTTGAGGGGTTAATATTTCACTATTTTTTTCTGAATTTTCTGTTTCGTTTGTATAATTCACTTGTTGTAACCATGGCGCTAAGGCATCGAACAGTTCAGTTAGTGTGCTTTCTTTATCAAGGTTACCAATATGCCAATTATCAAAAAATTCGCTATTGTTTGCGTGAGGAATGATATTCGTTAAACTGAAAACACCAACATTAACTAACGGCTGTCTTGCCATTTCAACCAGCGCTGTTTCTACATATTCAGTTATAAGTAAGCTATATTGGCCTGTTTTCCAAAGTACTTGTTGTGCTGCTTCATGAGAAACCACATGCACCTGCAAACCAAGCCAATGTAGTAAGCGCTGTAAATTTTGATGTTGCTGAGGAGAATGCACTGCAAGAAGCAAAGGTAATTCAGTAGCAATATATTGATTAGCGGCAAAGGGGTCACAAGGGAACAACTGATTATCAAATTTGTTATTTGCTAACAGCTTTGTAATGTTATGTAAAAATGACTCTTTACACAAAATCTGTTCCGCTTGGGCATAAAAACCAAAACGCTCATAAGCGAGCTCTTTTGATTGAAGTACCATCAACTTAGGCTGTAATGAATGAGGTAAACTATTAATTTGTTTAATGATCGAACTAAGATAATCCACAGCTATATCACTTGCCACCACCAATACATCAAGCTTACGTCGGTTTAGTTGCTTTGCATTAAGCTGTTGTTTAAAACTATCAATTCGAACGAGTTGTTCAAACTTCGCCTTGGCAGACAATACTATTTTTTCAACTAACTCAGCTAATACCATATTACTTGATAGTAACATTATGTTAGTGCTTTCTAGGGTAACCTTATCAGCACTCTCTGCGGAGGTCGCAATGGCTAAAGGTAATTCAAAGCTAAGCTGATAGCCATCATCAACAAGCTGCGCAACAACATTTTCACCATGTTGCTTGGCAAATAAAATATTAAAGACTTCAATTGATGGTGACTCAGAAAAAAGAGTTGATTGTGAGTCAATTAATTGAGTAATTGAATTCGGCAACGTATCTAATGATTTAGCGTTTACTTTAGCTGAGAAATGTACTAATTGTTGACCCTCATTTTTATCTTGCAACTGCACCTGCAAGTGTAACTGTGTCGCCTTACAGTTTGTTAATGTAATATCGATAAACAAATTGATTAATTGCTTAAATAAACGAAAATCTATTTTGGCTTCTCTTAAGAGTTGTTCATCGTAACTAATAAACAACTGGTTATCATGCTTTTGCTGCTCTTGTTGCTTATTAAATAAAATTGCGTGAATTTCATCAATCAAGTTAATATCACTAAGTTTTAGTACTGATTTATCTGACTTCAACTCTAATGCTAAATGAAACTGTGATAACTGCTGACGCAAGAAAGTTAATTGTGTTAATACGCTAGCGTCATTATTTTCACTTAAGGTTTTTTGATTTAAGCAAGCCTGCTGCTGAATTATCGGCAAAATAGATTTTTCTAAAGACTGGTAACGCTGCAGTTCAGAACTAAGTTGCTCAGCTATTTGCTCTTTCGAGTCTAGCTGTAATTGCTCATTACATTGTGTTAATTGTTCTATATTTTGTTTTTGCTGCGCTAAAAGTTGTTGAACAGATTGATACTGCTCTGATAATTCTTGGAATTCGCGCGCATTATGCTGAGGCCTAATTATGTTCTGTACGTGCTTCATTATTTCTTGAGTTTCAACACAATTCGCAACAACACTTTGTTCGGGTGTTTGCAAAGATTTTTTAATTATCTCAACACCTTGCTGCATTGAATTTTTTATTTGATCCCGCAATCGCAACAGTAAATAGAAGAAAAACAGCAAAGAAAAGCTAATAGTTATGATTAAAATAATAACAATATTTTTATCTGACAATTTAATATCAAGTTTGTCTAATAAATCATCAACAATGCTTTTTCCACCCACTTGGGTAACATTGTAGGGCATCAATAATAACTGTTTAATTTTCAGCTGCTGAGCTTTTAAATCAAGCTGATAATCTTGAGCTAAACGAATGTAACCTTGCCACTTTGCCAAAGCTCTTTGTTCTGTTAATACTATTTTCTCAAAAGCATCAAATTGATGATTAACATCGATCATCTCTTTTATTTCTTCACCGCTGCTTAATTGTTTATGTTGTGCAAATATTTGTTCCACTTTAGAACGTAACAGCTCAAAACTAGTGATAGTTGTATGCATATTCAACTGCTCAAAATTTAATAACACTTCAACTAGCAATGCTTTTAATTGTTGTAAATCATTCAATTGTTGAACAGATTTTGCATAGACATCGGCGCTTCTAAAAGAGAGCCTACCTTTGAATTGATCAGTTTGTAGTTTTTTATGGCGTGTTTTTTGACTAGCGAGTTTGTTATCAATAATAGGTGTTATCGAAAAGAGCATCAACTGCAACTGAATAATACTACTCTGCTTTAATTGTTGGTTACGAGTGTGACTGCCTTGAATACGTGAAACAATATCTTCTGCTAATTTGCTATCATTTAACCATTGTTGAAAAAGTTGGCCATTTGAACTGTTTTGTTGCAACAACTGACGGTTTATAGAAATTAGCTCAATGTGTAGTTCAACAAAATTTTCTGCGTTGTCTGCTATAAGTAAATCAGCAACTAACTCTTGTGCCCTTTGTAACGCGTTATTTTCCTTGAGCTTTTGTGTTAATGGAACTAGCTGAGTTTCAATAAGTACATTATAGTGAGCATTGTTTTGGTAAAACAAAATAGAGATTAGCCCTACCATAACAATTATTGTTAACAATAAAGCCACAAATTTATGAGTAAACTGCTGATACAACCGCGTTAGTATAATGCGTTTTTTTTGTTGAAGTGGTGCTGCTTTATTTTCAGTATGGCCTGAAAACCTATCAGTGTTACTCATAACTATTATTTTTATTTTAAATTCCTTAATTGTCTTAGTTTATACCAAACGATAAGGAAAAAAATAGGCTCATCAACATAAACGTTAAATTAGCTTTTTTTAATAGGTCAACTTTAGCTATCAAAAGAGATTTTTATACCAATTTCTGCTTAATTTTTATCCGTTTTTGGTCGATAACCTGAACATACCTTAATTACACAGAGTGATATTATGACTATTGCTACTATAGAACTAACACAGCGGCAGAGTTATCAACAAACATCAAATCAAAGACAAAAAGTAACTTTATTGACTCCTGCATTGACTCCTAATAAAATGACGTTTAATGAAAACAGTAAAGATCAGTTCTCACCCTCATTGTCAGATCGTCTAAACCATTCAAACGTTACTGAAATACCGCCTACACAAGAAGAAGTTACTTACGAGAGGCCCAAAGAAATAAAGCTTCAATTGATGATTTTAGTATTAGAAAGGTTCTTAGGACATCAATTGGACTTTAGTGATTTTAATTTTTCTGAAAGTAAAGTGTTTGCCAATAGTGAGATATCTAATGTTAATTTAACATCAAATAATGAAGTCCCCTCTACAACCGATACAGAGCAAGTCGATATTAATGGTCAATCATTTCAACGAAATGATTTGTTATCCGTAGAACAATGGCATAGTCGCGAACAACACCTTAACTATGAAATACAAGGAGTATTCAATGTTAACGAACAAGAATTATCTCTTAACTACAACTTTACTTTATCAAGTAAACAAGAAAGCTATAGTAAAGTTGAAATGTCTGCTGCAGCATTGAAAGATCCAATAATAGTCCAGTTTGGCTCACAAGGATTAGGAAATATAAAAGGACAAATAGAGTTTGCTATTAATCAAGATAATACGTTAGATAACTTGCCAATCTTTTCAGGTGACGTTGGCTATTTAGTTTATGACAAAAATAATAACCAGCAAGCTGATGATGGTAGTGAATTATTTGGTCCTCAAACGGGACAAGGTTTTGCAGAGTTAGCGCAATTAGACAGCAACAACAATGGTTTTATTGACACAGAAGATCAACAATTTGAACAGTTATATTTATGGCAACCAAGTGATGACAAGAATAAAACGGGTCAATGGTTATCGCTCAAAGAAGCTAAAATACAAGCAATCAGTTTATCTGCAATAAATACACCCTTTGATTTTTATGATCAACAAGGAAAAATTCAAGCACAATTACGTCAGTCTAGTTTTGCAATTAGCGAAGATGGTTTGGGACGTGGCGTACATCAAGTTGATGTACGCATTTAAGATAGATATACGCTTATACCTTAAAACTTACACCTTAAAAAAGTGCTCTTGATAAACTTTTAACTCAGCAATAGATTCGCGAATATCATCTAAAGCTAAATGTGCACCTGTTTTTACAACTTTATCTAATACTTCAGGTTTCCACCTGCGAGCAAGTTCTTTTACTGTGCTTACATCTAAATTACGGTAATGAAAATAATCTTCAAAATTAGACATGTACTTGTTAATGAAGCGCCTGTCTTGTCCAATACTGTTACCACACATAGGTGAAACACCTTGAGGCACATATTGCTTAACAAATTCGATGGTTTTGGCTGTTGCATCAGCCAAGTTAACTTCGCTATCACGACAACGTTGAGTTAAGCCAGATTTACCGTGATGTTCAATACACCACTCGTTCATGTTATCTAAAACATGATCTGATTGACTAATGGCAAAAACAGGGCCTTCTGCCAATATATTTAACTGACTATCCGTAATAATAGTGGCAATTTCCAATACTACATCAATTTCAGGCTCTAACCCTGTCATCTCTAAATCAAGCCAAATTAAATTGGTATCGTTACACTTCATAAGTATCCTTTCAAAATTGCACAAGCAATAGATAGTAATTGTAAGTATAATAACCGACAAATAACTAGGATTAAACAAAATGATCAACTCTTGTGGCTAAGAAAAAACTGACTAAAGGCCAGCAAAGGCGCATTAAAGCTAACCACGACAAAAAGTTACGCTCAAAAGTAGGCTCCAATGTAAGCAAAGTACAATGGCAAGATGATGATCTAGGAACCACTCAACACGGTACAGTGATCAGCCGCTTTGGCCAACATGCCGATGTAGAAAGTGACGATGGTTCGATATATCGCTGTAATTTGCGCCGCTCTATTAGCTCTTTAGTATGCGGAGACAAAGTACTTTGGCGCTTAGGTAGAGAAACTCAACATAGTATTCGTGGAATAATTGAAGCCGTGCATGAACGTGATTCGGTACTAAGTCGGCCTGATGTTTATGATGGTGTGAAACCCATTGCTGCAAATATTAGCCAAATTTTGATTGTATCTTCATTATTGCCTGCATTTAACGGCGATATTATTGATCGCTATTTAGTTGCTGCAGAGCAGACAGGTATCATGCCAGTTATTGTACTAAATAAAACTGACTTACTTGATCAATTAAGCCAAGGTGAACAAGGTGAGATTGAGCAACAATTACAAATATACCGAGAAATTGGCTATCAAGTACTTTATGGTAGCAGTCAAACCAATGAAGGTATTAGTGAAATAAAAACGCAACTGAGCCAACATATTAGTATTTTTGTAGGTCAGTCGGGCGTTGGTAAATCTACCCTAGTGAATGCTTTAATGCCAGAGCTTGGTTTAGTTACTAAAGAAGTTTCTCAAAATTCTGGCTTAGGTCAGCACACAACAACAGTCGCTCGCTTATATCATTTCGAAGATGGTGGTGACTTAATTGATTCTCCCGGTATTCGAGAATTTGGTTTGTGGCATTTAACACCTGAACAAGTATTTTACGGCTTCAAAGAATTTGAGCAATTTCAGGGGTTATGTAAATTCAGAGATTGCAAACATCAAAGTGATCCTGGTTGTGCATTAACTTCAGCTTCCGACCACGAAATCCATCCTAAACGTCTTGCTAGCTTTCAGCGAATTCTAACAAGCTTAGGCGAAAATAAATTAACTTCACGATTTAATGATTAGCGATTAATCAAGTAAATAAAGGAAAAATACGTGTCTTCACAGAACAAATCTTCAACTAAAAAATTCAGCGACAGAATTAAAATTGCCTTGCAATATGCCATGCCTAAACATGCCATCTCTCGTTTAGTAGGTAAGTTAGCCGCAGCAAAAATGGGCTGGTTAACCACCAAATTAATTGATATTTTCATCAAGGCTTATGATATCAACATGAGTGAAGCAAAATTAAAAAATGCCGACAATTTTGCAACTTTTAATGACTTTTTCACTCGCGAATTAGAAGAAGGTGCTCGACCTATTGATCAGAATGCTGACACCTTATGTTACCCCGTTGACGGTGCAATTTCTCAGCAAGGAGATATTGTTGAAGGAAAACTGATTCAAGCAAAAGGTTTTGATTACAGCCTAACTTCTTTATTAGGTGGTGACGCAAGAACTGCAGCACCTTTTCAACAAGGCAAATTTTCCTGTATTTATTTAGCACCAAAAGACTACCATAGAATTCATATGCCTATGGCTGCTACTTTGCGTGAAATGATTTACATACCCGGTGAGTTATTTTCTGTTAACCCGTTAACCGCTAATAATGTTCCTGACTTGTTTGCCCGCAATGAGCGTGTAGTTACAATATTTGATACAGAGCATGGTGCATTAGCCATGGTGTTAGTAGGTGCTACTATTGTTGCGAGTATTGAAACAACATGGGCTGGCACTATTACTCCGCCAGCTGGGAAAGATATTTTTAGATGGCAATATCCCGCAACAGGTGTTGACGCCATTACCTTTAAAAAAGGAGACGAAATGGGTCGATTTAAATTAGGATCAACTGTCGTAAGTGCTTTTGCACCTAATATGATTGAGTTTGCGCCTAATGCAGGACCAGAAACGGTTACAAGATTAGGCCAACATTATGCAAACTTAATTACAGCAAATGACACATAAATTAATAGTTGCTCATTAATTCAACAAAGGATAGGATGAGTAAACAGTAGTTACGACTGTGTTCGTAACTTAAGATAAAATAGTTAAAGAAAATTATTTGGGACAATATAAATGGCACGTGATAAATCAGCAGTAAAGCCAACAGAAGCAGAGTTATCCTTACTCAATATTCTCTGGCAGATGGGTCCTGCTACCGTTAGACAAATACACGAAGTAGTTAGTGCAACACATAAAACGGGCTACACTACTGTACTAAAAATACTACAAATAATGCATGAAAAATCATTAGTCATTCGCGACGAAACTAATCGTGCTCATGTTTATGCAGCAGCAAATAGCGAAATGCATACTCAATCATCTTTGATTAAAGACTTGATCAGCAAAGCATTTGGCGGTTCAACCTCTAAATTAGTTATGCGAGCAATTGATGAATCAACATCTGCTGAAGATATTAATGATATTCGTCAGCTACTTAATTCTTTAGAAAAAGAAACCTAAAAGATAATTAACTAAAAAATAAATAATGTTAGAGAACTTATTCAATAGTCCATTTTTAACCAGTTTAGCACTGACTTTATTGCACTTTTTGTGGCAAGGCTTGTTGGTGGCTACTGTATTAAAATCAGCATTACTTATTTTCAATGATAACAAACCTCAATTACGTTATGTTTTATCATCATTGGCTATGTTGGCTAATTTATTATTACCTATCATTACTTTTTTTATTGTTTATCGAACAGAGGTTTCATCAGCCAATTCTCTTGCTAACTCACTAGCATTAAATGAGTTCATACAAGATCTAAAACAGCCAGATGCGCTGTTTAGTTATAAAGAATTAACCGAAACTCTCCCTTTCCTACTGCCTTACATTTCTGTTTTATGGTTGAGCGCTATTACTTTATTAGCCGGTAAATTATTAATGGAAATTACTATTGTTAATAAGCTTCCCCAACAAGGCACTGTTGCGCCAAGCGATAGGTTGCAAGCTCGATTTGATGATTTGGTTGAACAAATCCATTTAAAGATAACACCGCGTTTATTAATTTCTTTGAAGGTGGAAGTCCCTATGGCAATTGGCTGGCTTAAACCTGTGGTTTTATTGCCTGCTAGTATGATTAGCGGCTTAAATAACGCGCAACTTGAAATGTTGATTTTACATGAACTTGCCCATATTCGTCGCCATGATTATTTAGTAAACTTTTTGCAAACGCTTGTTGAAATATTATTATTCTTCCATCCGGCAGTATTGTGGGTTTCTAAACAAATGCGTAATGAACGTGAATATTGTAGCGATGACATTGCAGTACAGCACTGTGGCGATGCCGTTGCCTATGCTCACACATTAGCAGATACCGCTTCTTTATGTACTAAAGCACATAACCACACTATACCTGATATGGCAATGGCCGCATCAGGCGGTGATTTAAAGCGACGTGTCATTCGTTTAGTTGGCCATCACTGTGCACCTAGTAATAACATTAGTAAATGGTTTGCTAGTGCCACTATTATTTTTTCAATTTTATTACTTTCAAGTAAACAGTTACTTACTATGCCATTACTCGATATTTGGCATAATGAAAACCCATGGAAGCAACCAAGTAATATCTTAAGTAATACCGGAAACAAGCAAACGAGCAATAATTCCCTTAATAAAGCGCTTCCAAATACCTCAATAGCACAACAATTGTTAACGCCACAGCAATTAGCATTTCAAAAAGATGAATATAAGCCAACAGATTTGTTTACTAGAAAACCCCAATCAATTAATAACAAACGACTTTTTTTGACATCAAAAGAAATGCAAACACAAAGAAGACCTGGCGTAGAAGTAGTGGAACGCACTCAGTTGGCTTTTAAAAATCCACAAACTATCGCCAAGGAAGCAAGTCAATTTTATACAAAATTAGACAACTTATCCTCTAATGCTTCCAGTAAACCTAAAATAAATATAGAAAGTACTGTTACCAGTGACTCTTTAATGGTTGAAGAGGCGTTTGAACGGACTAATTCAAGCAATCCTTATCAACAAGAACTCGAGCAGCTGGCAGTTTTACAAAAAGCAAAAATACCATCGAGTGGGAATTCAATAAATAATATAAGCAACTCTGAGCATACTTCCTTACTGATAAAAACATCGAACACTAACCCGCTTAGTAGAGATGCCATTAAAAACAGCACTCTAAACAATAATGTTATTGATGACTCAAAAGTATTAGAAAGAAGAATGAATACATTTACTGACTTTACTGACGTTAGCTTTCCTAAAGAAAATGAAAATGTATCCGTTGAACCAATTTGGCACAATGCAGAGCAATTAGAATCTGCTGATCCTGTATATCCAAGTGTTGCGAAACGTAAAGGAATAGAAATTGAAGTAAAAGTAGATTTCACTATAGGCGTTGATGGTCAAATCAAAAACATTCATTTCGCTCATCAAAATAAAATAAATTACTTTAAAAATTCTATTCGTTCTGCGATTAAAAAATGGCGTTTTCTACCAGCCAAAGTTGATGATAAACCAGTAGAAAGCCAAATGTCTAAAGTATTTGCTTTTAGCCTACAAAGTTAACTTTTTTTAAATCTATCTTTGCGTTTTTCCATTGTTTTTAGCCACTTTTCTTGTTGTTCTGTTGTTAGAATATTAAAAATAGCATGCTTCGTTTTTGCTCGTGTTAACGCCATTTGTGCAAAAGTTTGCTGATATGTTGCATGCAAAGCAATAAAGGCATGTTCATCAAATACTTCTGCTTGAAGAAGTAATTCTTCCGCCCCTTTAAATTGTTTCATAGAATCACGTAATGTTTCACTTTGCTCTTTAGCCTGTGTTTTTACTGCTTTAATCTGCACTCTCTGCTGTTCTGATAGCGACAGCACTTTATTCATCCGTTTCATCATATGTTTACTTTTGTGATGATGTTGAGGTGAACCAAATGCAACATCATCACCTGATGAGTTAGCACTAGAGATACTTGAAAACGCCAAAATGGCACACACGGATGATATTGAAACAATAGCTTTGATTGGCTTGATAATGTTCATTGTTAACTCCAAAGGTTTAAATAAGTTAATTTCACAGTACTCAGTATAAATAACTCAATGCAAAGAAACGCAAAGCCAATGTAAAGATTAAGTAAAGGTTGCAACAATAAAGCATAAGCCGATAATGAATGAGGTAAAATATATTCATTAGATTATAAGGTAAGAGTTTAACTTGATTAAAAAGCAAATATTACTTATTGATGATGACCATGAATTGGCAGAACTTTTAGTAGACTACTTGGCTCAACAAGGTTTTATGGTTCACTGCTGTTTTGACGGTCAATCGGGACTAGAGCAAGCATACAGTAATAAGTTCGATCTTATTTTACTTGATGTTATGATGCCGAAACTTAATGGCTTTGAAGTATTAAAAGCACTGGGTAAAGAACATAAAACGCCTGTTTTAATGTTAACCGCCAAAGGCGATAAAAACGACAAAGTCCGCGGTTTAGAGCTAGGTGCTGATGATTACCTCGCGAAACCTTTTCACCACCAAGAGTTATTAGCTCGTATTAATGCTATATTGCGCCGTATTCAATTAGTGAACCAGCAAAACCAACAAGCTTTCCAACAAGATAATTCCATTTTACTTGTTAATAATATTGAACTAAACCATGCGATAAGAACTGTTTCTTGTCATAGTCATCCCATTGAACTAACAGGTACTGAATATCAAATTTTAACACTATTATTAGAACATCATGGTCAAATCATTGCTAAAGATACTATTTCAGAACAAGTGTTAAGTCGAAAACTCAGCCCTTTTGATCGTAGCATTGACGTACACATTGGTAATATTCGTCGAAAATTTTTACCTTTTTGTTCCGTAGAAAAAATCAAAACAGTTCGTGGTGCTGGTTATTTATTTTTAACTGGCAAAGGTAGCTAATTTGTCACTGGTAAGCATTTCTGCAAAAATGAAGATATTATTTTCTTCATTTACCATCAAGCTATTTGTCTGGTTTTGGCTCATTGCTATCACTTCAGTTGTAAGTACGCGCTTTATTTCACAACAACTAGCAAACGAACCCATTAGCAAGGTAGATAGTCAAACACCAACATTCGATGAACTACATCACTTACACAGATCAGCAAGACGTATCGAGCGCTATAAAGTGAATAGCATTGATGAATTATTAACAAAAGAGCAAATAAAGTTTACTCGCAGATCTTTTAATATTTGGTTAAAAGGCACTGGTAGTAATTCAGAGGTTGTTAGCTTATTCCCACTGCCGCCAAAAATTCAACGAATAGTAACTAATTATCTAAATGAGAATATATTTACACAACCACAAACCAGTGTCTTTTCTCATACTCAGTTAATTGGCCCCGTTGTAATCAAAATCAAAAACCAACCATTCCAACTATTTATTTCTCGAAAACTGCATAAACGAAATATTGGTCAGATAGTACAATCGCTTCCCAACTGGCTTCGCATTGCTACTCCAACGTTGATCAGCTTTATACTTTGTTTACTGCTAGCGCACTCATTCAGTAAACCTGTTCGTCTTATTAAAAAAGCGACAACTAAGTTAGGTCAAGGAGACTTCAACGCACGTGTAGAAGGAGTAAGTCAACTTAGCGGTGAATTGGGACAACTGGCAAACAGTTTTAATAAAATGGCTGAGCAATTGCAACAAAACCAAAGCGCACAACGGCGATTATTGGGTGATGTTTCCCATGAACTACGATCTCCAATGACAAGGCTTCAAATGGCACTGGGACTAGCGCAACAAGAGTCGACAAAAGCTCAAGCACGTGAGCAGTATTTACAGCGTTGCCAACGAGAAATAGAGCGGTTAGATGACATGATCGAAAATGTTTTGGTACTATCTCGATTAGAAAACACTTTGCATACAGCAGAATCAAAACAAGTTAACCTAAGCGCAATAGTACAAAACATCATTTTAGACGAACAGTTTGTTGCCGATAAAAAGTCAATTAAAATTGAGGTGGATTCACCCAGTGACATCATCATATTAGCAGATCAAACCTTACTAACTAGCGCCATCAGTAACGTACTTAGCAATGCGGTAAAATATAGCCCTGAACAAAGTGCTATTAAAGTGAAGTTATCTACAGATAAACAGAGCGTAACCTTGATTATTAGTGACTGCGGTAATGGCGTACCTGAGCAAACCTTAACAGAGCTATTTACTCCCTTTTACCGAGTAAATCTTGCTAGAGATCGTAATACCGGTGGAACAGGTTTAGGACTAGCGATCGCTAAACAAGCAATAATCGCTCATCAAGGTACAATTTTTGCTAAAAACAACGCAACTAAAGGATTATCTGTTATTATTAAAATCCCTTATTTGTAAAATAATTCATATTCTCAAGGACGTATTTACTAATATATGAACACTTCATCTTTTGATATAAAGCCATCTATTTTTTCGAATAAATGGCTAAAAATAATCGCAGCAACTTTCCTAAGTCTTTATCTGATTATTTGGGCTATTTCGTCCCCACTAAGCAAACACTTTATCGAGCCCATATTACTTGAACAAGGGTTAACTCTTTCAACTGATACGAGTATTAGTTATAACCCATTTCTCAGCCAATTAACTGTTAGCGACTTTATCTTATATAAGAGCCAAAAAGATAAACAAGAAAAAGTATTCTCTATCAACAAATTAACCGTTCGTTTAACCTTATTCCGTTTGCTATTTGATAAAATAGTAGTAAGCAAGTTTGAGTTAAATGATGCTTATCTTAAAGTAATAAAAACGCCAACTCAGCTTATTATTGCCGGCATTGATTTGAACAAAGAAAGTAATGACAATTCAGATGAAAAGGAACCTGAAGTAGAATCAAAACCATTTTCATATCAATTAATCTTACCTAAATTAGCATTAAATAAAGTAAATGTTGATGTTAATAACAATGAGAAGTCCCACCTCATTGACATAAAAGAATTATTAATTAGCAAAGTAATAGCTGACCAACAATCTCAAAAAGCAATATTAAGCCTACAAAGCGCTGTAGATGGAACCGCTCTAGAAGTAACAGCCAATGCAGACTTTAAACAAGGACAAGGTGAAATTAATAGTCAGTTATCAATAACCAACTATCCAATTAACAAATTACAGCGATACGTAGATGAGTTATCTGAACTTAGTGGCTTATTTTCTCTCACTAGTAAGCAGCAAATAATCATAACACCAGAGCAACTTAAGCTGCACATCACCGATGCCAAGCTCAGTAATAACGATCTAGTGATTGGCTACCAACAACAATTTTTCAATCTTGAAAAGTTAGAAAATAACATTAATGATTTAAAATTAACACTTAACCAAGGCGAAATCACCGAGCTAAGTGGAACGAGCCAATTAAGCTTAAATAACGCTGAGGTTTACCATGAAAAACCAAGCCAGAAACTAGCCTACTTTAAGCAATTATCATTAAGTGATATTAGTTTTCATTTTATCGATGAACCCCAAATAAAAATATCTAACCTTATTATGGATGATATTTATGGATCAAAAAATGAAGATACTGATCTCCCCTCTTTAGTAACACTAAAACAATTTAAAATCAGCGACATTTTGGTCAGTGAAAAACAACTTTCTATTAATAAAATCATCTTAGATAGCTTACAAGGCGAGGTGATTATAGATAAGGAAGGAGCACTTGCTAACTTGGTAACCTTACCAATAACAGAAGATGAAAAAGAAGAAATTGTCGAAGTTACCACGGAGGTAAATAAAGAAATAAATGCTGAGAAAGCTGATTTTATCATTTCATTAAATGAATTTTCACTAACCAATGATAATCAAATATCTTTGTTAAATAACAGCGTCAAACCTATTAAACAGCGTAATCTATTCATCGACACATTGCAGTTAGGAGCAATAAGTAATGCCACTAACAAACAGGATCAACAAACACCGTTTGAGTTAATAGGCCGTAGTAATAAATATGCACACTTTAACTTTAAGGGGTTTACCCAACCTTTTGCCCAACAGCCGAAACATCATCTGACAGGTTTTTTAAAAGAGCTTTCATTACCCGCTATTTCTCGCTATATGAAAAAGGCCATGCAAATGGAACTAAAAAGCGGCCAGCTTAATACCGATGTTGATGTTACGTTAACTGGCGAACAACTTGATGGTAATGTGGTGATACTTTTAAGGGGCTTAGAAACAGCTATAGCAGATAGTGATGAGGCGGGTGCTTTAATTGATCAAGGCGCATTACCTTTTAATATAGCGTTAGGTATGCTCAAAGATGGTCACGGTGATGTAGAGCTCGATGTACCATTATCTGGCTCAACCTCAGATCCAAGTTTTGGCATGAGTAGCATAATCACCTTAATCACCCAAAAAGCTATTTGGATGGCCACTCAAGACTACCTAATGACCACATTTGTACCCTACGCCAACATCGTTTCTGTTGCTATGACAGTTGGTGAGTTTGCACTTAAATTACGCTTTGATGACTTGATTTATCAAACCAAGCAAATCGAACCAAATGAAGCACAACAGGTATATTTGAAAGCCTTTATCGGCCTAATGCAAGAAAAAGAAGATACCCGAGTCAATATTTGCGCCATTAGCACACCTGCTGATATTAATTTAAGCGAGGGTAGCAAAGTAATCGATAAAGAGCATATTCGTCAACTTAAAGATGTTGCCGAGGAACGAGAAGCAGCATTTAAAGATTATATTATCAAACAAGGCAATATTGCTTCATCAAGGTTATTGTTATGTGCGCCTAAAATAGACAGCAGTGAAGGTGCACAACCCCGTATTGAGCTATCTGTTTAATTGCTTATTTATATTGATAACAATGAGGAAGTGATGTGAAACCAATGGATACACAAGACAACTTTGTCTATCTCACCTTTGCATTGATATTGTTATTATTAGGCACAGCCTTAGCACAGCAATTTTTTGAACCGTCTGTGCAAAGGTTAATGCAATCAACTACGGTTATTACTCTATTAGTCGCAGTATGGGGTGTTGAATCAAAAAATTTCTGGTTGCGAAAAAGCTTCATATTTCCGTTCGCAATTTTAGCTATATCCATAACATCCAACAAGCTTGATAGTGCTGGTTTTGATCAATTCTACTTACTACTGCTATTAAGCTTCTTTATTTTTACCGCATTTAAAACAGCAAAGCAGGTGATGTTTACTGGCAAAATAGATGGTAATAAAATACTTGGCGCCATCTGCCTATATTTACTGCTCGGTCTGATTTGGGCAGTCTTATACACCTTACTGCAACTTGAGTTTTCTGACTCTTTTCAAATAATGCAACAAAATAAGCAATGGTTCATGCTGTTTCCCGACTTTGTTTATTTTTCTTTTGTTACCATGACAACCCTAGGTTTTGGCGATATTTCACCAAACCTACCTGTGGCTCGATTTTTAGTGTATTTAGAAGCCATAATTGGACAATTTTACATGGCCATTTTAGTCGCTAGTCTTGTGGGTTCGCGCATGTCTAACATATCAAACAAGCAGTCATTAAATATTAACAGTAAGAATAACAATTAAAAAATAATCACCGTATAACCAACATTGACATCAAGCTAAGCGCGCTAGCATTAATAATTACTCACTTTCAAATAACTCAGTTAAGCAGGCCACTTGTTCTGTTAATGAAGCAACTTGTTGTTCTAGTTCAGTTACTCTCTGGGCCAGTTGAGTTTGCTTTTCAGAAGGAGCAACATCAGCTTGATTGCTGCTAAGTTCAGCCAAACTATTTTCATCAATATCTGAAAATAAATGTAAATAGCGTGATTCGCGCTTGCCCGGTTCTCTTTCGAGTTTTTTAACCAATGTTTGACCGTTTAAGTCTTGTAATTGAGTTAAGGCGCTCTCAACTTCACTTACATCGGAAAAATCAGCCAGGCGACTTGTACGAGTTCTCAATTCTCCTGGCGTTTGAGGCCCCCTTAAAAATAGCACACAAATAATCGCTCTTTGCTGAGAGGTGAATTTCAAACTACCAAATTCAGTATCACAAAAACGATGGAAGTATTTATTTACTCGGCTCGAGGCTTTGTGATCTACCATTAATTGATTCATTTGCACCAGTTCATCTACAATGCTTTGCACGTCACTTTCAGTAAATGACATTACCGGCTCACGGTTGCTTTTTTGGTTACAGCCTGTGGTAATGCCATTTAAAGAAAGTGGGTATTGCTCCGGTGTTGTGGTTTCTTTTTCAAGCATTACGCCGATAATGCGGCATTGGTCTGCGGATAGTGTGATCATATTGAAGGCATCCTTATAAAGTCTCTAGTGATGTTATACCAAGCAATATGCATCTTTACTATGTTAACGTGTTTAATTGGTCATAAAAAAACCATGGCGTGACCATGGCTTTTCAATGTGGATAAATCATTTGAGGATTATTCTATATTCGCAATCTGCTTGTTGATTCAAAACACAAAATCGTTAAAAAACAGCCTGCTGCAATTGCAATAATTGTCGATACTAATATTTACTCACCATTTCACCCATCATTAAACACTTACTTTTATAATCATTGCTTGTTGATAGTGCTTCCTTTTGGCTAGATATTTACAGTTGTTGTAATTCCAGTACTGATCTTGGTTAATACCTCAGTATAAATATCCACATCAATCTCTGGAGCAGCAATAGAAATAATGAGTGCATATCGAGCTTGTTTATCCCAGTTCTGAAGCTTCGTTCGTGTTCTCCACCACCCCATTGCAGGGTAGATAGCTACTTTTCCTCGCTCTGCTAATTCAGCAGCACTTCCTTTCCATACGTCTTTGTGGATTGAACCTTTATTCCTATATGTACCTAGTTGCCAATTACTATCGCCATTAGAACTAGCTACTCCTTGCTCTTCGGCGCGGGCATTCATACTCAACCTCGCTTTAAATTCATTAATTGACTCATCAGGTCTTTTAACATCAAAACGCAACTGATGGCTTGGGTAACTATACTTACCAGATACATTTCGGCTAGATGGATTAGGCTCTATGAAATATGACAAAGTTACTGTCATTTCTACATCAACGTCACCAAGCTGTAATAAAATATCCGTTGGCCAAGGTAAGTCATGTATATGCATATCTTTCGTTGAAGGCTGTTTACCTTGCTTCTTTTCATACGGTTGGATAATATCTTGTACAACTAATGATAATGAATTATTAGCACTCCACAATGCTTTGTTAAGGCTGGGTACGCCATATCCAACAAGCCTAACTAGTCTCTTAGCTTTTTTCTTAGTCGTATTTTCATTTGTGACTAAGTTAAACATTTCATCTGTCCAACTTGCAGAATGTACTGTTAACGCTCTAATTGTTTCGGGCCAGTAATCAGGGTACTGTGAAAAAAGCTGAGCATTAAAACGAGCTGCAAGTGCTGTTGCTGCACTTGTTGCCTCTGTTGATGAAAATAATCTTTGTGATATATCTGCATTAGTCGTTAAAAGACCTAAACTTGGTAACCCGCAACAGCTATATTGATCAACGCCAACATTCCCTCCTTCAAAAACAACTTCAGGTTTAATCGGCATATTGTTATCCCACATTACCGAAGTACTACTATGCGGGGATAATGAACCTGCTTTAGCTAACGGAATATAACTAGTGGCTTCTGTAATTTTTACTTTGTTAGTATATGCACCAACGGTTAAAACATTCCAAGCTTGAGCAGGATCATGAATATCTTGAGTTTCATTATAGTGAGGGTATTCCATCAGGTCGGTCAAATAACTACTCGTATTACCAGCACAAACAGTAAATAGCCTAGGATTAAGGTTATCACCCAAATCATCAGCAGCTAAACCATCTAAGGTACTTGACCAAGATGATGGTCTACCTATATCTCTGCCATCTTTGGAAGCTACTGACATACTGAATACTCTTTTACGAGTTGGGTTTTCAATTTCAGTTAGTGCTACACCATCAGCAGTTATTAGCCCTAGTGGCTTACCTTTGTTGTCTCCACTATATCTAAGCACTTTTACCGACTCTAATCGATGGTTAATACTAATAGGTTCACTACTTTGTAGAGGCTCAGTCAGGTCACCCCATAAAGCTAATCCCGCCATTTCTGTGCCGTGTCCATTATCATCTGTAACTGTCCAAGTAGGCTCTATAACTAACTGATCATTAGATGCTGTGAAGGGTGCTAATAAAGGATGTTCAGGATTTACACCCGTATCTAAAATACAAATATAAGGCAACTCACCTTCAGCGATATTTAATCTTGATAATAAATCTTCTGACCATTCATGTTGTTCTATGACATCAAGGTTATCAAAAAATTCAGCGGTTTCTTTAGCTAACCGTAATTCAGATATTAGACTTAATAACAATGTACTAGTTGAAAACTGTTGCTTGCAACCGTAAACATGAATAACGGTACGTTCAGGAAAGTTCAATTGGTGTGAAGTAACTTCAATACCAAGTTCAGTAGCAATTAATGTAAAATCATGAATAACTGCTTGTCTATCATTAAAGACTGGCAACCATACTTCCCACCATATATTCTCAGTTTCTGTTTGAGGAAATAATGATTCATCGTCCGACCATATTGCTTCTAGTACAGCAACTTTAAAAGACTTAATAGCATCAATAAGCTTTTGATTGTCCCTAGGCTTGCCATTTCTATCTTTATTGTGATCAATATAAGCTTCAATTTTTACATCAAAGGCAGTTAATTTTCCTTCAGGGATGAACACCGTGGCGATAATTTTATTACTCACTCGCTTTACATTAAGTAATTCAATACCTTTTGGGGCATTAGCGAGACTCTCAAAAGCCATCTCGACACCATCGAAGCTTTCAAATGCTACTTGAATACCTAGTTTTGTTTGCAGTTCGTAGCTATCCGCGTCTTCTTTTTGCCTTTCCATGCATGTACTGACCGAGGCTAAATTATTCAAAAGGTTCTGACTATGAATAGCCCGATTTTGTGCAGGCGTAGGTGGCTTTTTAACGGGGGTCGATGGGGCAGTATAACTTTCTGCTTTAGCTGTTGAATCAAGAAAAATATGAGGTTTATTTCTTTTTGAGTTTACCACTGAATTATTTTCCACCTAAGTTCCATTTGCTAGTGTGTTATTTGATTTGAAGAATATTAAGAGATAGTTAGCTTTTGATATGCTGACTTATCATGCTTCTATCATTTATCGCATGTTTTAAAATAGGCAATGTTATTTTTTTATGCTCATGAATTAAATATTCTTTAATGGCATCTTCCGCAGCTAAAGTAATTTCAGCATTGCTCAAGCCATTAGCCAAGTCTGGTAACTTTTTCCATGGGAAAGTTTTAGCTACATAAGGGCTAAGTTTATTCCTAAATAATGTCGTGATTTCTTTTTCGGTAGGGAGTTGATATTGAATCACATCATCAAAACGTCTAAACAATGCATGATCTAAAACTTCCATGTGATTAGTTGCGCACATTATCACACTGTTAGAATCATCTTGTTCAATCATTTGCAAGAAACTGTTTAGTATTCGCCTTGCTTCACCAACGTCGTTAGAACTGCCTCTGTGTGAACCAAGCGCATCAAATTCGTCAAAGAAATATACACCTCGCACTTCTCTTATCGCATCAAAGACCTGACGTAATTTAGCTGAAGATTCACCTAAAAATTTAGTAATAACCGAATCTAGTCTAACTTCAAACAATGGAAATCCAAGTTCACCTGCTAAGACAGAAGCAGTATAAGTTTTCCCCGTTCCTGGTGCGCCAACAAGTAGCAGTTTACGGCGAGGAGACAGTCCATGGTTTTTTAATTTAGCTAAATGAAGTTGTTCACGGACAATACGTTCTAATTTTGCTTTAATTTCATCAGAGACAATTAAGTTAGAAAATTTTAGCTTGGGGTGGCTAACAGAAAGTAAACCTGTGGAATCTTTAATGCTACTAGCAATAGAAACAGGTAAGTTATTAAAGTTCTTTCGTTTAGCATTTTCAACGATATCTTTTAACTCTTGAGCAATACGGCCATGGCCACTTCTCGCTTCATGGGCAGCAACTTGCAATGCGATAGATAAAAACCTATCGTCATCTTGGTCAATATGAGACGTTAACAACGCCTTAATTTGTGCTGAGCTCGCCATGATTATTACTATCTTCAGAATTTAAATATTCGCTGTTATTATTAACAGTATAACAATAAATTCTTTATAAAGTATTTAAATTTACTTAGAGACTTTAGTGCTAGAAGAGACATGTTAACCGCTACATTCCCATTATTTAATAGGCTTATTCTCTGCTATTAAGTTGTTAAGCTTTATTTTTACTGTATCATTATTAAATCATATTATAACGTTTGATTTTTCGAGCGTTCCAAATTGGGTAAAATGGCACTTATTAGCGATCTAAGTGGCGGTATTTTGTCTTTAGCTGTATATCTTGCGTCTGTCTTTCTATTGGTTTGTACATTCTTTGGGGTAAAAGTTATGGATATATTTACAATGTTTGATTGGTGCGGTACGGTCCTGCGGGTTGTTGCTAAAGATTCAAATATTGTCACTGGAAAACGAACAGTTGCATACCAATAGTACCGGAGGTTCAAATCCTCGAACCCGCACCTCATCTATTTTCTACCGTTAATTATTACTATGCCAAATACAGCATAACGCTACTATAAATGCTTCTCAGTAATGTGACACGAATAATTCATTAGAAAGTATATCGAAAAAAACTTATATCTAATGTCTCCAATGCTACTAAAAAGACAAACGACAACACAAAAAAACAGGTTCACAGCATAACAAGCATGTACCTATATAATCGCCCCCACCGATCCTGTACACGCTGCCATTAGGGGGGGTATAAACGGCTTTTTAATTCGTCAATTACTTTTCTTGTGAGTATACCCTCTAGCGACTTTCACCGCTTAAACAACCGTACAGCGTGCGCTAGAGTCACACCAATAATAAAACACCTCGTAAGGTACTTTAAATTAGTTGCAAAGTATTACGGCAATCGGCGCTATTGCCACAAAAGAGACCTTTCCTAACCCCCTAAATCAGCACTAAAACGGTCTTCTCTGATACGAAAGCTGACATGATTGAACTTCAAGGATGATGACATTTAAAACGAAAGCGGAACTGTGTAATTTGCTTTCAAGAAATCTATCTGTTTAGTCTACTCTTGGTAAGAGAAATCAACGTTTGGTTTTTAACCAATGAAGTACTTCTTTAATTAACTTCTTTTCATATTTTGACGGATTTTCCCACGAGTTTGTTACAAAAGCTACGGTTAACTTTTTATTTGGAAAATAAAGAGCATTTGATAGAAACCCATTCGTTGCTCCATTGTGATAATAATAGATTTCGTTATCAATAGATCTAATTTCCATACCTAAACCATATTTTGTGAGAGAGCCATTATTGAGCGTACATGGTGTGATCATTTCATTAATGTTTTCCATAGGTAGTAAACGACCTTTTAAAATGGCAGTATGCCATTTTATGAAATCAGATAAGCTTCCGCCAAGTCCCCCTGCACCTTGTGATATTCTATATTCGGTGTAATCTTCATGATTATGACCAAACAAGATCGTTTTATTGTTTACTCTATCATAAGATTTTGACATGTTTTCGAGGAAGAAAGTGTCTCCAAGGTAATAGGTGTTATTTAATTTTAGTGGGACAATAATATTTTCCCGGTAAAAGTCACCAAGACTTTGACCACTTATTTTTTCAATTAACTTCCCTAATAATATATAACCAGTATTGTTATATTCATATTTATCTCCGGCTGAAAAATTTTTCGGTAATTTAGCAGTTGCAGAAATCAAACTGTTGAATGTCATTAAATTTTGGGGATAATTCCGTGCAACATCAAAGAAATCTGGTAGCCCAGAGGTATGGCATAGCAGTTGTCTTATTGTCACATTAGACTTATTTGTTAATTCATTAGATAAGTGCTTTTCAATTTTGTCGTCATAACTAATAAGCGCTTTGTTCTTTAATAGCTGAACCGCTACGCTCGTAAATTCTTTGGTATTTGACCCAAGTGCAACGATGGTATTGTTCAGAAAAGGTTTTTTATTTTCAATATCTGTATAGCCAAATCCTTTATTAAAAATGAGTTCATTTTTATATAAAATGGCTGTTTGTAAACCGACAAAGACTTTTTCTTCTTCCATAAAGTTTTTCGTCATTTGTGTAATTGTTTTTTCTAAAAGCTCATTATTAATATTCTTTTGGTTTGCTTGTACGTTAAAGCCACATAATAGAAAAAAAAATAACCATTTATTCATGATAGTTCCTTGTGCTTAAAATTATCACAATCATGTAATAATGTCGGATAAAATGTCAAATGTTCAATAGGTCGTATTGATACGAAATTTTGCTTTTTAAACTTTTCTGTTAATGTCAGCTATTGGCTCAGGCTGTGTGAAAACTCTCAGCACAAAATTTTTACGCAACGCTACGTAGATTAATAGGTTATTTGGCATCAAACATACTACAGAATTTACTCTACGTAGCCTTTTTAAGCTTGAATTGTCCAATTTTACAAAACCAAAATAGTTTTCACACAGGCTGAGCTAGCTGAAGAAGTCTCTAATGATCACAGGCTTAATGTTAACAAAGATACGATTGCTGACATCGAGCTTTAGAACATATTTAAGGAAATAGTAAGCGTGAATTACTGTTTGTTTGATAGGCTATTTCAAGCTCTTTGCTTCCGTTGATCTTCCATTAATTGATGTCAATTAAGCTATAAACAGACACCACAACAATACCTATAAAATCTCTAGCTGTCTTATTTTGACTAGCTTCTATATGTGAACAAAATAGCTATTTATTGCAACTCATCTACTGCTGCCGAAACTCCAGCCATGCCTTGGTTTATTTCTACGAAAATACCATCTACTTGAGATATCAATTCCATTCCTGTATCGGACTTTTGTTGTGTTTCAATAATATTTTTAGATAATGATGTTGACAGTGTTGAATTGTTTTTAACAACGTCAGATATTTCAGATGTTGAGGTACTTGTTCTTGCAGCTAATTGCCTTACCTCATCGGCTACAACAGCAAAGCCTCTCCCCTGTTCGCCAGCTCTAGCGGCTTCTATTGCCGCATTTAAAGCCAGTAAATTGGTTTGATCTGCAATAGCTGAAATAGTACTAACAATGTTACTTATTTTATCCGACTGCTCACTTATAGCTGCAATATCTTTAGCAACGACTTCTACATTATTAGTAATATCATTCATGATAGAAACACTTCTTGCTAACACATCTTTACCTTGCTCTGATACTTGTTCTGTTTCTACAACAGTAGAATGCACAGCCTCAGATGCATTTTTTATATTTGTTACTCTTTCTGTGACATTCGTGGCAAACTTGACTACACGAATCAATTTACCTTCTTCGTCTACAATTGGATTGTAACTCGCCTCAAGCCATAAAACGTTACCATGGGCATCTCTTCGCTCAAATAAGCCTTGAACAAATTCTCCATTATTTAATTTTCGCCAAAAATCTTTATATTCATTACTGCTGGTAAGCTCTGGCGAGCAGAATATTTTATGATGCTGCCCTTGAACATCATAAAGATTATAACCGGTAGCATTTAAAAAATTTTCATTCGCCTCAATAATTGTACCGTCTAAATTAAACGATATTATTGCAGTTGAGTGGTCGAGTGCTTTTAAAATGCCATTTTGAACATTCGACTTTTCAACAAAACCTGTAATATCACTGGCAATTTTCACAATAGTGGTTATGTGACCATCATCATCTTTAACCGCATTATAACTAGCTTCTAACCAAATAGGCTCTCTGTCTTTAGTGAAGCGTAAGAATCGGTCACTTATTGATTGACCTGAGGCAAGACTCTTCCAAAATTGCTCATACTCATTTGATTGAGTGTAAATTTTATCGCAGAAAATGCTATGGTGTTTACCTTTAATATCATCAAGGGTATAACCAACCGCATTTAAAAAATTAGTATTTGCATCCAATATTGTTCCTTCAGGGGTAAAGGCAATGAATGCCACTGAACTCTTTAAACTCTCTAATATATGATGTGATTTATTTTCTTCTATTTGCTTTGGTGATGGTGTGTTATCTATTGCTGTATTTTTAAAAAAGAAACCCATATTCAAACCTTTAAATATAATAACTTGCTGGTTTATTGTAGTAAGCATTATGAATATACACAAGAAATTGTGTTGTGGTGTTTCTGTGCTGTCGTTGTTGAAAGTTAATATTAGTTTCAGTCACTTTAAAGTCATGTCAATGTGGATTTTGACTGGCGGCAAAGGTGGCTTTTCTCACATTCAGGTTTAACGAATTATTTGCGAAAGAAACATCACCAAAAGCTTTATGTCATGGCTATAGAAACGTCCGTTTTTGGCTAGTTGTTATCGTAAGGCTCAACAAACACCTAATGACCGCTTTGTCGGATCTCTTGTCAAGGCTAATGTCTACTTAGGTGCGATGCAGAAGCTTTGATTTTTTCACAATAAGTTTCCGCTTCGCGCACTATTTTGAACTCTAATGAACCTCACCATCTGGTTCGATATTATGTAAATTTTTTTCATCTTTGGCTATGAATCCGTCCTTAATTTTTTGTCTTGCCATTGATTCGCCCAATTGATGTTTTAAGTCTTCCCACTCATCTCCAAAGCCTTCAATAAAACCATCAACAAATAACTCAAGCTCCTTTTCAGTATATGGCGTCTTACGGTCATTGGCTGGGTTCATCCAGTCAGGTTCATTAGTCATAAGATTGTCTCCAATAAGTAATTTAATCGAGATGGTTTCATAATTATAGTTCACTTAAAGAAGGTGCACTATCATGTATAACAGTAAATCAACTTCACGAAAAACCTGCTGGAATAAAGGTAAACTAGTTGGTCAAAAACTTCCCCTTAAACTCGAAGAAATATGGTCAATCAGGATACGGTTAGAGCTGGCAAATAACCTGCGAGAACTAACGATGTTTAATTTGGCTTTAGATTGTAAATTACGTGCCTGTGACTTTATTAAACTAAAAGTTTTGGATATTGCTCATGGAGCTACCATTCAGTCCAGAGCCATGCTTATTCAACAGAAAACAGGTAGTTCGGTTCAATTTGAATTAACCCCTAAAACTAGAAAGTCACTGCAAGAATGGATAGCACAAAAATCGCTTAGGTCTGG
>MAAB01038317.1_pt1 | contig 37731 bp, 38 predicted proteins | sample 1115991 | NCBI WGS metagenome assembly MAAB01 (sample SAMN04961124, study PRJNA320927) | seawater metagenome | isolation source: sample BD02T18 sea water enriched with oil for 18 days | place: USA:Gulf of Mexico | collected 2013-07-27
GCAGACTAAAATGTTGCTCTGCGCCTACGTTTTTATCCTGAAAGCTGAAAACCGCATAATAGGCGTATGGAATATCCTTAAAACGGCAAGTGACTCGGCGGTCTGTTAGCGCTTTACTGCACATTTGATAGCGGCCATCAAGCTGCTCAAATTGCTCTTTGGTATTGAGCAAGAACACTCGAATGACACCTTCATTACTGCTGTCACTCTTTGCCTGCAACTGCAATTGGGTCCTTTGTTTTTCTGCAGCAAAGACCAGTTGCTGGTTAAAGACACTCAACCACAACAACATGACGCCAATACTCAATTTTAACTGCATAATCTATCCTCCGTATTTTTCTCAATACTAGTCAGTAGCACTGGGATATACAGTCTTGCCTTGGTAAGACTGTGTAAGAGAAATTTGCACCTTTGCATACACTTGACAACATATTCAATTGTTTCAAACAGTTATAATAATATTTTAGTATTGAAATGCTGCTGACCGGGTTATTAAACGCGTTAGATTGTGTCCAATATTTTTTGTTTAAAAATACCAAGTACTTTGGGCAACATAAATGTGCCATTAACTAGACAGTGTTTTCTGCTGACCTTTGCAGTGATATCTTCTACTACAATTAACACTGAACGAGCCCGCTGAACTTACTCGCAGTTACGCTTTTCAACATGATTATGAGGATCGCAGTGGATCAGAGTTTTAAGTAAACTTTCTGAAATTAATGAGCAGGGGCTGCTTTTTTAGCGGTTCAATCACTCTCAGAATCCTGAGAAATCAGAAATGACAGCAGATTGTGATGTAAGTGAAACGATGGGCGTTGAGATGTTATTGTCAGCGTAGAATGAGTTTTTGCCGCGAAAATCTCAGCTCAGTCAACTGTAATGAAATTGTAAAAATCTAAGCAGATAATTGAGCTGCATTTTCTCAGTTATTGGCTATTTTTTTAAACTCGCCAATGCCCTATCTGGAAACTTGAAGGCTTCTCTCTGAACCGGCACTAAATTGTGACCGATAATATTTTGGTGATACTCCCAGCTGCTTGCGAAAATGGTGGCGCATCGTTGTCGCATTGTTAAATCCCGATAACTCTGCGACGCGATCGATAGCATCCGTTTGTGTCTCCAGAATACGCTTGGCTAAGTTTATCCGCTGCAGAGTCAGCCAGTCTTTTGGGGTCAAATTGAAAGTGTTTTTAAATTTCCGATCAAAAGTGCGCCTCGACATACTGGCCCTTGCGGCAAAAGAGTTAATATCTATATTTTCAGCTAAATGCTCAACAGCCCAATCCAATGATTTAGAGAATAGCCCCGGGGAGCTCAGCACGGGCGTCTGCACAAATTGCGACTGACCGCCGCTGCGATGTGCAGACAACACCAATTGCCTGGCAATCTGATTGGCAACTTGGTAGCCATAGTCCTGGCGAATAATTTCGATGCCTAAATCCAGCGCGGCCGCACTGCCCGCAGAAGTACCGATACAATCGTCGTAAATATATAAGACATCCTCCTGATATTTTACATCGGGAAACTTCTGTTTAAATAGCTGGGCGTATTTCCAATGGGTAGTCGCTTTTTTATTGGCTAAAAGCCCCAATTCGGCCAATAGGAATGCCCCCGAGCAAAAGGAAAATACTCTTTTACCCGCGCTCACGAACGCGCGTATTTCTCTGGCCATTAGCTCACTGGCGTGTTTATTAGTCACAGGCCAGCTCGGCACTATCAAAATATCGAAAGATTCTAAACTGCTAATGCATTTTGCATTTATTTGTACACCGGCGGACAGAGATAGCTGACCGGATTCAAAACTGACGACCTCACTGCAATACCAGCTCTGCTGTTCTGGTCTGGGCAGGGCAAATAACTCCACCGCGCAGCCGAGTTCAAAAAAAGAGGCATTACTGTATGTCAGTATAGCGACGCTATGCATAAAAGGATCTCTTTAGATATTTTGGCTTGATATTAACGAACACTGTCAAACAAGCCAATATTATAACCAAAGCTGTTGCTAGATAATAGCCTCTCAATCACTCAACGAGGAACACCTAATGGCTTCAAGTGTATTCAGAGTCAGTGCTGCCAGCAGTGAGCAGGCACTACAACATTTCCAAACACTTTTACAATACGAAACCGATTGCTGGGATGTGCATCACGCAATCAGTAATTTAAGAGCGGACTTTGTTTTGCTGGATGTCAGAGGCGAGCAGTTATTTGCAGCAGGACATCTGCCCACTGCAGTCAACGTTCCAGCCTCGCGCCTAAACGCTAAGACCCTGGAGCAATTTCCTGAAGATAGCTTATTTGTCGTTTACTGCGCGGGGCCACACTGTAATGGTACGGAAAAAGCTGCTATTAAACTGGCGAAATTGCAGCGACCGGTGAAGAAAATGATCGGTGGTGTCACCGGCTGGATTGATGAAGGCTTTAGCTTAGTTAAGGATTAATACGGACTTAATTTCAAGTTTCTGATAGCACTTAACAACAACTATCGCTTTGGTGAGCCAATATGCCTAGCTTAAGTTTACTTCAGCAAGGCAATGGCTCGCTGTATCCATGATCGACAGAGGCAGCCCGTCTCAACTCAACACAAGGTACGAAAATGATCACTTGTTATATAGAATATCTAATCGACCCTTATAAAGTCGAGCAATTTGAAACCTACGCCAAACTTTGGATTCCCCTGGTGAATAAATTTGGCGGTACTCACCACGGGTATTTCCTTCCCCATGAAGGTGCTAATAACATTGCCTATGCCCTGTTCAGCTTTGCATCATTAAGCGCTTATGAGGTATACCGTCAACAGCTAAATGAGGATCAGGAATGCCAGCAAGCTTTATCTTTTGCCGAGGAAAATCGCTGTATATTAAGTTACCACAGGAGCTTCATGCGTCCTGTGTTAGCTTCCTAGAGTGATGATTCGACATTAGATTCTAAAAAAGGCAGTAGACCTAGCTTTTCATTAATGGCAAGTCTTTAAAGACAATCGTCGGACAGTGATGATTAATGCATTGCTGTTGGGAAGCTTTTGCTTTCGCTAATGCTACTGTTACTGAATTAATTAACATGTCGGATGTATCTATCAAGGTAGGAGTTGCGGAGGAAATTCCGATATTGATATTAATTGCTTGGCCAGCATCTGTCAGCAAATGTAAGGCTGTGATTTCCTGATAGATACTTTGCGCTACAAACTCGCAAGAGACAGTGCCAATTTGTCCTAATACTAATGCAAATTGACTGCCATCCAGGACCGCAGCTAAATCGCAGGCGCGGCGCGCATGCCGGGTAAACACTTCTGCAATAGCCGCTCTGTGCCCCTCATCGAGAGTAACAGAGTCCATTTCTGCGATCAGTAGTGCCACTTCAGACCTGTTGCGCTTGGATCTCTGCCATTCATTAAAATAAAATGCGTGGAAACTTTTTTGGTTTGCCAGTCCAGTTTCAACATCAATCAGGGTCAGCTTTTCTATTTCGGCATGGTCATTTTTACGATCGATGATATTACTGTGGTTTAGTAAGACGTAGCGCTTATTATCGATAGTAACGATAGATCCTGTCACTTCAAGCCATATTTCAGATTCTATGGTGCAGGCCGTTAAGGTAATAGTAAATTCAGATTGATTACCCAGTAACAATTCTGCTACTTGATGTTGACAAAGACGGGCATAATCAGTGGAATTTAGCTGTAAAATAGAGCAGCAAGAAAAGTAATTCTTCCCTGTCCAATCTACGTCACTGGTAGCACCCAGACATTTTCCCAGCTGTCCCCAAGTCTTGTTAGTAAATGAGATATTTCCATCATCTTCTATTACTACTATATAACTGTCCAGGGAATCTAAAATGCCTTTATAAATATGATCCATCATAATTTTTCTGGCTATCCGTTGTTGATTTTTAGTGGCTACGTATAAAGGGTATAGCATAGGAGAATTAGTTATCAATAGATCGAAAACTAATTAGGAATATTTATTACACAACAATCAACAAATTATTAACAAACTACCCACACCTTACTAACAAAAAGTGTTGAACAATTACTGACATTCACACAACAAACAGTTTTATTTATAATTTTCAGATAGTTAAGAATTGGATAAGCACCAGAGATGCAATAATTATTAAATAAAACACACAGCAGAGCAATCAGATCGCTCTATTTTTCACCTCAAAGTTAATATAAAATAAATCTACATTTTATCCGCAATCATTGCAGTACGCCAGCGAGATTATATTTAAAATACAGGTTACATTGAGTTTAAGCGGTCTATATAGGCAGGTTAAATTTTGTATATTAAATTGCAGTTGTTTTATTGAACAAGTGCATTGAGGATGTTATTCACAAACAATTGAGAACTGGGAAAGTAAATCAGATATCTGCATTACCCAAAAGGTTAAAACAGGCTATTTGAATCATTCTTCTTACCCAGTTCAGCTAAAATCTATTTACTGCAAACTAAAGTTGTTGCTAAGACCCAATTTAGTGGCGATAGAGCCGCCAAAAGAGACTCCAAATCTGTCAATCACTTCTTCAAAAGGCGAGAGCTGCGGGGAGTAGTCCCTGATATTTTCTACACCGATAATTTCTCTGGCAACATAGCTACTGCTACCCAATCCATCAATTAAACCTTTTTCCAAAGCTTGTTCACCGGTCCAAATTAAACCACTAAATAATTCAGGTGAATCCACCAGGCGATCACCCCTGCCCTTTCTCACTTGATCGATAAATTGCTGATGGGTCGTTTCCAAAACTGATTGCCAGAACACTCGATCTCGATCTTTTAGAGGACTGAAAGGGTCGAGGAAAGTTTTGTTCTCTCCAGCCGATAATGCACGCCTTTCCACGCCCAGTTTTTCCATTAAACCAACAAAACCAAACCCGGATGAGACAACCCCTATAGAGCCGACCAAGCTGGCTTTATCCGCATAGATATAATCCGCTGCTGAGGCGATGTAGTAAGCGCCGGAAGCGCCTATATCTGAGATAACTGCATAGAGTTTTTTGTCAGGGTAAATAGCCCGTAAACGTTTTATTTCATCGTAAACATAGCCAGATTGAACCGGGGAGCCGCCGGGGCTATTGATACGTATAATCACAGCAGCGGAGTACTCAGCTTCAAATGCCCGGCGCAAGGATCCGACCAATATATCTGCACTGGCTTCACTGTCAGCAGAAATGGGCCCGACTAACTCTATCAATGCACTGTGAGCTTCACTGTTTGCGGAACCCGCATCGCCCGTTTGACGGGCAAACAAATAGAACCCCAAAAGAGCAAATAGATATAAAAAAGTTAAAGACTTAAAAAATATTCCCCAGCGGCGGGCCTTTTTTTGTTCACTAAAAAGCCCATTAACTAAATTTTCTATCAGCCGCCATTCTCGCCCATTCGCATTAGCCTGCTTTACAGTAGCTACCGCCTCTTGCGCTTTTGTCTGCGGTTTCTCATCCCAGGGGTTATCACTCACACTTCTTCTCCATCTGTCGATCCAGCCAAGTTTCAATTTGCTGAAATTCATCTACTTCTAAAATAGGTTGGTAACTTCTCAACTTTTCCATGCTGTGCATACCGTAACTAACTGCAATACTAGGCATTGCAGTGCGCTGCGCCATTTCCAAATCATAGCTGGTATCACCAATCATCAACGCCTGCTGGGCACTGACGCCGGTCTGCTCCAGTATTTGCCTCAACATTAGAGGATCTGGCTTGGATTTAGTTTCATCGGCACCTCGGGAAGTTACAAACAACGGCCCCAGGCCCGTTTGCGCAAATACCCTGTCTATTCCACCGCGCCCTTTGCCTGTGGCGACTGCCAATAGGTAACCTTTAGCGTGCAAACTTTGCAGAGTGCACTCCACACCTGGATACAAGGGTGTTGCGCTCTGATCGCGGTAGCGATAGTGCTCTGAGTAAGCGGCGCACAGCTGCTGATTATCTGCAAGACTGATTCCGGGGATCAAAATATTGATAGCAGGTTCCAGGGATAAACCTATGATATCGCGGACAGCTTCGCTAGTTGGAACCCTTAAAGATAGGCTTTTGGCGGCGCTTTGCATACTGGAGACGATACGCGTCGATGAATCCATCAAAGTACCGTCCCAGTCAAATATTAAAAGCTTGAACAATGATAAATCTCTGCTATTTTTAGTGTGAAGTAGATGCATTAAAAATGCACATAATAACACCTCCAATATTATTCAACTAATGTTATTTGAAATTCTTAAATTCTATAAAATGCATATACTTAGATCATTTTTATCAGTTATAATAGGTTCATAAATGAATATCAACTCTCACTCTGAAGACTCATCTATTCGAACAGGTACGAACGAAACTGATAAATCGGATATTGTCACTATGGCTGAAAAAAAAACAATTAAAAAAGAAATACTGATGGCCCGACAGCCCATTTTTAACAACAAACTTGAAACAGTTGCCTACGAATTACTGTATCGCTCCAGTGATTCAGAGAATCAGGCAGTGTTTGATTTCTGCGGATCCCTCGCCACTATTAACGTACTGCTAAACTCTTATACTTCGGTCTATCAAAACAATCAACTCAAGAGGATGCCCGCCTTCCTCAATTTAACTTATGATCTGTTGATCAATGACACTCTGCCCAACTTGCCCACCAATCAAATTGTTTTAGAGATTTTAGAAGACATCGAAGTCGACGCTAAATTGCTAGAAAGCGTAAAATCCCTGCGCAATAAAGGTTATAAAATAGCACTGGATGATTTTATCTACGACGACAAATACATTCCATTACTAGAGATGGCACAGATAATCAAAGTCGATGTATTGGGCATGAGCCTGGAGCAAGTAAGTGCCCAGGTTGAAAAATTAAAACCTTATAAAGTCACTCTGCTGGCTGAGAAAATTGAAACCCACGTCATGTACCAACACTGTAAAGATCTGGGTTTCAAACTCTTCCAGGGGTATTTTTTGTCAACTCCAGAAATGATAGAGGGTAGTAAAGTAAAGCCTACTCAGGAAAAGTTACTCAGTATTGTACAAGCGCTGCAGGACCCTAAGGTCTCTTCTAGCGATCTTGAAAAACTGATCATTCAAGACCCTGTTTTCACTTATAAGCTGCTGCGTATTGTTAATTCCAGCGCCAACAATCTGGTGCGTGAAATAGATTCTGTACTCGAAGCGATCAATATATTAGGCATTACTGAAATGAAAAAATGGGCGCTGATAATTGCTATGCTCTCCAATCAAGGTAAGCCCGAAGAACTCCCCAGACAATTGTTAATCAGGGGCCATATGTGCGAAAAAGTAGCCCTTGGAACGGGGATCCAAGACACCTCAGGTTACATGATTGCCGGAATGATGTCTGGCGTCAATGCACTGTTAGATATTGGATTAATAGAATTATTAGAGCAGATTCCCCTGACCCAGGAAATTAAAGCCGCTATCATCAAAGGAGAGGGAATAATGGGAGAAATTTTACATAACACTATTCATTTTGGTCTCGGTAATTGGCAGCAGATGAGCAGCGACGTCGATACACAAATATATGACAACGCCTATCTTGAAAGCTTGGATTGGGCATGCAAATCCATGAATTGTATTGATAGCTAAATCCGCAAAGACACCATGACAGTAAACGCAGTTGCCACTGTGTAAGAGCGGCAACTGTCCCAACAGTGCTTACGCCAAATATTTAGCCAGATTTAACGATGGCCAAATTTTATCGCCGTGCTGTTCTCGCAGCTCTGACAGCTGCTGCTCTAGTTCAGCGATACCCCACTGCTGGGCCATAAACATGGGTCCACCTTTGGCTCGAGGAAAGCCATAACCGTGCAGCCATATCAAATCTATCGCCTCTTTTTGCTGCACTATACCTTGATCTAGTACTTGTACCGCTTCACTGATCATCGCCAACAGGGCTCGCTGCGCAATACTGCGGGTATTAAATTCACTTTGAACAACCTTCAATTCAGCGGCAACAGTGGCAATTATCTGCTCAACTTTTGCATCTAAGCGTGCACTGCCCTCGCTGTAGTCGTAGAATCCCGATCCGCTTTTTCTGCCCAGGCGCCCGGCTTCAACCAGCGCGGCAGATACTTTAAAATACCCTGGATCGTGACTTGGATGCGGGTACGCGGATCTGGCATTGTGACCTATATCTATCCCTGATAAATCTTGTACAGCCAATGGTCCCATCGCCATGCCAAATTCACGCATCGCTTTATCGACCAGCTCGATGCTGGCCCCCTCCAGCAACATTTGTTGAATTTCACGACCGTAACGCGTATAGATGCGATTTGCCGCAAAACCGAAGCAGACACCCACGGTGACTGCTTGCTTGCGCAACTTTTTGGCCAGTTGCTGCATTTGATCAACCACTGCATCTGAGGTTTTATCAGCTTTTACTATCTCTAACAGCTTCATGATATTGGCCGGACTAAAAAAGTGCATCCCAACAACTGCTTCTGGACGAGAAGTAGCCTGGGCTATGACATCTATGTCCAAATACGAGGTATTGGTCGCCAGAATCGCAGCTTTTTTGCACACTGAATCTAGGCTTTTAAAGATGGTTTGTTTCACTTGCAGACTTTCGAATGCCGCTTCGATGACTAAGTCAACCTCTGAGATTGAAGCGTAATCACAACTGCCATGGATCAGAGCCAGGCGCTGATCCCGTTGCTTTTGGCTGATACGGCCACGCTCATAACTGCGCTGGTACTCATCTTCGATGCGTTTTAATCCACGCTCTAAGGCTTGCTGCGACTGCTCTAACAATATCACTTTAAACCCGGCATCGGCGAAACAGATCCCAATTGCGCTGCCCATAGTCCCGGCACCGATCACAGCTACTTCAGCGATGCTAAAAGCTTGCTTTGAACGCCCTGCCTGCATTTTTTTCTCGGTGAAGAACGCGTGACGCAGCGCTTTGGCTTCGGTTGATTGACGTAACTGCAAAAACAATTCTCGAGTATGTTTTTCGCCCTGGGCTACAGGTAGCGGCCAATATCTTTCTAATTGCTGCAATAATTGCAGCGGCGCAGGGTTACTTTTTGCACTGCGTTGCACTTGTTTTTTAAACAGTTGCCAGTCTATTTTCTCAGCTTCAGTGTCTAACGCTAATTCAGACGTCGGCTTTACCGACAAGCTGTTTTCGACTAATTGGCGCTGCACCCAGGCCAAACCCTGCTCTAACAAGTCATCTTGGTTATCGATTAGATGCTCACAGAGTGAGACGTAGCTCGGATCAGTAACCTTAACAGCGCGCCCTGATGTCGCCATTTTTACTGCATTGGCGACCCCGACTAAACGCATCATTCTCTGACAACCACCTGCCCCTGGCACTACGCCTAACCCCACCTCGGGCAGTCCTATGTTGGTGCTCTTTAGCGCTATCCGGTAGTGACAGGCCGCAGCGACCTCAAGCCCCCCTCCTAACACATGACCGTGCAACAGCGCGATAGTAGGCACGGCGCTGCTCTCAAGCAGTGTAATCAGCTCAGGTAGATGCGGCGCCAGCGGCTCGCCATCGAACTCTCGAATATCGGCTCCGCAGATAAATGTACTACCAGCGCAATGCAGCACTATCGCTTGTAACTTAGGCTGCTCACCCAGTGCCTGTAAGGCTGCAATCATTTCACTACGCAACTGGACACTCAATGCATTCACAGGGGGTGAATCAATTTCTAGGATAGCGATTTGATCTACAATGCGGGTATTTACCAGGGACATGCAACACTCCAAAATTCTGGGTTAACGACAACTAACAAAAAACCTGATAGAGAGAGTAATCCCTATCAGGTTTTATTTTAAGCTTAAAACAAATTTTAAACAACTACCGGATTAACAAACATTGGGTAAGTTTACAGCCAACAGGATGCTATCTAGACATCAAAGTTTACTTCGACTCGGTCACTAACAGGGTGTGACTGACAGGTAAGAATCATCCCCTGAGCCAATTCTTTGTCGGTTAAGCAGTGGTTTCTATCCATTCTCACTTCGCCGCTAATCACCTTTGCTTTACAGGTTGCACAGACTCCACCCTTACAGCTGAAGGGTAAGTCCAGACCGTGCTGCATAGCCGAATCTAAAATATCAATACCTGTACTGGTCAGCTCCAAGGTTAACTTTCGACCACCGGATTTAACAATGACCTGCTTTATACTCTTATCCGCTTTTTGCTCTGCGCTGAGTTCTGGCAGTACTTCATCGCCGGCGTAAAACAATTCATAGTGAATACTTGTCGCATCGATCCCCGCACCTAGCAACGCCTGTTCAACCGACTTAACCATCTGATGCGGACCGCAGAGAAAGCACTCGTCAAAGCTGTGCATGTCAATCAGTCGCTGTGTTTGCAGTGACTGCATTTTCTCTGCACTGAGTCTGCCGTGTAAGACTTCGGCCTCCTGCTCTTCTCTGGAGAATACATTCACCCAACTGAACCTACTCATATAGCGATTCTTTAAGAAGCTCAAACGCTCTTTAAACATCATAGATTGGGTGGTTTTATTGGAGAAAATTAACGTCACACGTGCATCCGGCTCTGTGGCCAGTACTGACTCGGCAATAGATAACATTGGGGTAATTCCGCTACCCGCCGCTATCAGGGCATAATGTTTTTTCTGCCCGGGATCTAAATCCGTGTGAAAATGCCCCTGTGGTGGCATCACCTGCAATGTATCTCCCACTTGCAACTGTTCATTGGCGAAGTTGGAAAATACCCCGTTATTGATTTTCTTTATCCCCACCTGCAGTTCTGGACTGTCTGTTGCCACACTGATGGAGTATGAACGGCGCACTTTTTCACCGCTAATGTTTGCCTCGATGATTAAATGCTGGCCTTGATGAAACTTGAACAGCTCTTGTAAATGCGGCTCCACTTTAAAATTAATGGCAACCGCACCTGGGCACAAGCGCGAAATTTTACTGACAGTCAATGGATAAAACTCAACATTCATAGCAAATACCTAAAATTCTTTAAAGTAATCAAACGGCTCCAGACAGTCATTGCAACGATACAATGCCTTGCAAGCGGTCGAGCCAAATTGACTAATTACACTGGTGTGTTCACTGCCACACTGAGGACAATTTACACTTTTATCTGGAGGGGCGATTCCCTGGCTGAGCATAGCGGCTTTACCAGCCGGCGAAATCAAATCTGTATTCCACGCCGGGCTCAGTGAAACGGCCACTTCAACATGCTCAACACCTGAGCCGTTCAGGGCGCTAACTATATCTTCACTAATTACGTCGATAGCCGGACAACCGCTATAAGTTGGGCTAACGGTCACTTTGCAGCGTTTTTCATCCTGCTGTTGGACATCCACTAAGATGCCCAAATCCCAGATAGTGACATGGGGGAGCTCAGGGTCAAAAACGCTGTCCAGTGTCGACCAGAGCTGCGGGCATGTAGAATTGGCGCGCAGTGCTCTGCGGGCGGCAAATTCAGGGGTAACCAGAGATATATGTTGCATAACTACCACGTTAGACCTGGGTAACTGCGTTGCAATATTTGCATTTGCGACAGTAAGTGCCCTAAGTGCTCAGAGTGCTCTCCTTCCCTGCCGCCAATCACTTTCCACTGTTGATCGGGAATCTGTAAATTCGAGTTTTTCATATCTGCCATGACACTCTTGGTCCAATCCTGTAACAAGTCCTCACGATTAACCGCAATCCCCTGTGCTAAGAGCGCCGTTTCTGACTCAGTCATAATGAACAACTCCGGGGTGTAGCCCCACAATTCATCGATCGCACTCTGCATCCGTCGCTGACTTTCGTCGGATCCTTGACCCAGCTGTAAAACCCAGGTCTGACTGCGTTTTAAGTGATAACGGCTCTCTTTTATCGCCTTGCAGGCGACTGCCGATAAGCGTTGGTCAGTACTTGAAGTCAGTTGCGCTAAATACAGACAAGCGTGTACATCTAAAAAATATTGACGCACAATAGAAAATGCAAAATCAAAGTTCGGCAACTCGTTAATCAACAAGTTACTGAAGTCTCGCTCATCGCGAAAATAAGCCAAATCATCTTCAGTGCGTCCCAGCCCTTCTACTTCTGCTGCGTATTGATAGAACATCCGGGCTCTACCGATATAATCTAAAGCGACGTTGCTCAAGGCAATATCTTCTTCTAGAAAAGGACCGCGCGAGCACCATTCACTGGTACGCTGCCCCAAAATCAAGGCATCGTCAGCCATTCCTAGTAAATAGCTGTAAAGTGCACTGTTAGTTATTTTATTCATCTGCCACCCCTACATATTGTCAATTTCATCAGGTAATACATAGAAAGATGCATGCCGATAAGGCTTGTCGTCCATAGGATCGTAAAAACTATCCATATCTTGCTCTTGAGAGGCGGTAATGTCGGTAGATTTTACTACCCAGATACTCACACCTTCTGAACGTCTGGTGTACACATCACGGGCATAAGTTAGTGCCTGTTCTGCGGTGTCGGCATGTAGAGAACCGACGTGACGGTGATCTACACCGCGGATTGAACGAAGGAATACTTCGTAGAGGTCATTACTTTGTTTCATATTACACTCGCAAACGACTACTGCAGTACACTGCTGCAACAGCCGTAGTTATTCTCAGGCTAAGGAGAAATTGATTGGACTCAGGCTGCAGAGGCAGAAGCTTTTTTCTGATGGTATGCCTCTAGTGCATCCCTGACCCATTGGCCATCATCATGGGCCTTTTTATGGTGGCGAATACGATCTCGATTACAGGGGCCGTCTCCGGAGATCACGCGCTTAAATTCATCCCAGTCAATATCACCAAAATCATAGTGGCCACGCTCTTCATTCCATTTTAAATCCGGATCTGGAAGTTCAAGGCCGAGGAATTTAATTTGCGGAACAGTCTGGTCGATAAAGCTCTGACGCAAGTCATCGTTAGTGCGCAGCTTTATTTTCCACTGCATAGAGCGACCGGAATGTGCAGAATCGGAATCGTGAGGCCCAAACATCATCAGCGATGGCCACCAGACACGATTTAGTGCATCTTGTGCCATAGCCTTTTGCATCGGGGTTCCATTGGCCAGTGCGATCATGATTTCGTAACCCTGACGCTGATGAAAACTCTCCTCCTTACAGATTCGAATCATCGCCCTCGAATAGGGGCCGTAGGAAGTGCCTTGCAGTGAAATTTGATTGACGATTGCCGCCCCGTCAACCAGCCAGCCAATGGCGCCAACATCCGCCCAGCTAAGCGCCGGATAGTTAAAGATAGACGCGTATTTAGCCTTGCCGCTGTGCAGTGCTGCATTCATTTCATCGCGGGTAGCGTTTAATGTTTCAGTTGCGCTATACAAATACAAGCCATGACCGCCTTCATCTTGCACTTTTGCCAACAGCACCATTTTTCGCTTCAAGGTGGGGGCGCGCGAAATCCAATTACCTTCCGGCTGCATACCTATTACTTCAGAGTGTGCGTGCTGAGACATCTGTCGAATTAAGTTTTTGCGGTAGTCAGCAGGCATCCAATCTTTAGGTTCAATTTTTTGCTCGGCTTCGATACGGCGATCAAAAATCGCCTGTCCTGAGTCTGACATTTAAATTACCTCTTCTAGACAACTTCAGCAGACGAATGCGCTGTATCGTTTGTCCGTCTCTTATCAGTTTACTTAATATTTATTGTCATTATTATGATACGTGAAAAATATTATAATCTTGTTTTACGTATCGGTATACAGCTATCTTCAATTATACTACCAAAAATAGAGATTAATTTACATTTACGTATCGCTTCATGCAGACATTGCCAACCTTCTATTATTGATCGTCTTATCGAAACTCAATTTTTCACCCTTAATCGCTTAAACTGTTCTAACTCCCAGGGTCGCATAGCGACAAGCAGCCCCATTCGCTGGCGTTCTTTCACGGACAGGTTGGCATCTTGCTGATTGAGTTGTGCAGCTTCTCGGGTCAGCTCTTCTAACTTGCGTTTCAAAGTTTCAATAGAGGCGGCTGAATAAGTCCCGGGCATATAAAAGCGGTAGCTCTGAGGCTCTTTAAAGTTGGCCGCCAGAAAATCTTTTATCACATAGTGGGAGACGTAGCGCTCCAGCGGGCCATTGGCAAGCCATTTGAAATCTTGGGCTATCAGCAATCTATATTTATTGCCCGGCAGCAACTCGATCATTTTCAACTTATCCAGTCGCGCCATTAACTGCAGACACTGGTGTTCTGTTATTGAATAATGCTGAATAATTTCAGCAAATGACCAGGCATCTCTCACGCAAACGGCAACCAGTAATAATTTGTTGTCATTCACCAGTTGCTGCTCTTGTTCGTGGGTTAAAGTACTCACCAGCACTTTATTGCGCTCTAGCAGCAGGAACAACTCACTCATGCTTAACTGTAAAATTTGGCAGATACTCTCCAGCCGCTGCAAACTTAGCGCCTGTTTGGAAAACATTCGTTTGACGTTTGCCTCACTCATTCCCAGCTGATCAGCCAGCGCGGCGTAAGTAATGTTCTGCTGCTTAAGAAGACCTTTAATCAAGGCCGTTAGTTGCTTAATCTGACTCATGGTATTAATTTACTATACTAATAGTGGAAAAATACTATACAACAACCACCCAAGTTTATCTTTACTAATTTCTCCTTGATACTAGCTCACACATTAACCAAACGGGTGAATACAATGAAAAAAATAAACTTAAAACTGGCTATCACATCTTTTGCTCTACTGTTTTCGGCTTTCAGCTTTGGGGGCCCAGGCTCAGTGCAGCACTCAGCTCAGGCCAGTAAACACAGTGCACTGGGCAGCGCACATTTAGCTGTTGGAGCTGTTGAAGGGGTTGCAACTGTTGTTGCCTTACCCTTAATTGCAGTGGGATCTGTAGGCGAGATGAGTGGTAGAGCGGGAAAGACATTATTAGACAGCACCCATGCTTATCAACCACTGGAAATCACAGATCAAGTCATTACTCAGGATCCCTCTCCGAACAGCGCAATGCAATAACCTTTTACTATTTTTCAGCACGGCTAACTGGTGGTTGCTGTGCCTCTTTTGATTGAGGAGTATCTGATGAAAAACTTACTGATCATTGTGTTGTTTATCTTTTCCCTGCCAGTAATGGCCGGCAGTAAAAGTAACAGCGAAGCTATCTACAGCCCACAACAGATTGCCACTTTTGCCAAACAAGTAGAGCGATACGCTGCGCAACAAGGCGCCAGAGCTTTTATCATAGGCCGCATAGGACGCGACCCAAAAGACCTGCCTAAGGGCATCAAATACACTCATACCGCAGTTGCTATATATTCCAACATCAGCTTGAAAAATGGTCAGTCCGCTAAAGGCTATGTCATACACAACCTTTACCAACGCCATGGACAGGCAAATAAAAGTGATCTGGTCACTGACTACCCGGTGGACTTTTTCTGGGGGGCACAGAGATTAACCGCAGGTATTAGCATTCCCACCCCCGCACTGCAGCAAAAGCTGATCGAGATGTACACGAGTGGGGCCGCAAAAAAATTACATAACGAAAACTATTCGGTGCTGGCAAACCCCTTTAACGATAGATACCAAAACTGCACTGAACATACCTTGTTGCTCCTTAATGCGGCTATCTACAATACCACTGACACAAACAGACTTTACGCCAATAACAAGGCCTATTTTGCAGCACAGAGAGTGCATACCAGCCCGTTTAAATTGATGTTGGGCAGCGCCTTTATCAAAGGAGTGACGACAGCGGACCATCAGGGGAAAATTAAAACAGCGACCTTTACCAGTATCGCCAGGTATTTAAATACGTATCAACTATTAGAAAAATCCATCCGCTTAGACAGCGATGGAAAAATCAGCAACAACTTGTAAATTCACATTAATAGCAAAATACCCCTGCGCCAGGTTTTACTCGAATATCCAATTGCCCTAGGGTTTGACATAAACAATGGCAACATACCCGGCGCAGTCGCTGCATGCTCAGAAAAGGCCCAGACAGTGCCAACTGTTAAGTCATTAACTGAATAAAGGGGTCATGTTGTAACTGCCGCTCAATGGCTTGCCACAATTGCAATATAACCCCGGTGCTCAACGGCTGGTACACTTGGGTGTATATGTCGTGATTTCTGGGATAGAACCTAATGCTCTCCCCCCTTATCTGATAGCGCTGATCGGTACTGCGGCCAAAGATGTGGATCTGCATTTTCTTAGTATTGCTCTCCCCCAGTTTCCAATTACCCATTTCCTGATAATTTATTTCTTCTACTTCCAACACTTGTGTCAAAGCCCGAGCAGCTAACATGCTAGCTGCCATCAATTGCATGGCCTCCTCTGCACTGGCATGCATACGATTATCGAACACCCGATGCGGCTCAACCAGCAAATGTCCACCATCGAGCTGGCAGTTCAGTGGCACGATGGGTGTGACTATTTTTACCAGTTGATTACTGAATAACACTGTGGGTTTTATTGAAGGCATAACAAGCTTGCTCTCTCATCACTCATATTGACACTCAAAATACCGACAAAATAAAAGATTTTGAAGACACCTCTGGGCACCGTATTTTGCACTTATAAGCCGCTGTTGTAAAACACCTTTTATCCATTATCAGTTATAACTTTCAGCGGTGAATGTAACAGATAAAAATAGAAAATTCACATAGCCAAAGGCGTGGAAAGTATCCCGAGTTCATTTGAAACTCTTTAAGATCTATATCAATTGCGGCTTATGCCGATTGTACGAAGGGGGGGGGCTGATATTTGTGTTATTAAATGTGTTTTTGTGGCTAATGCCTGATAAGGACAGCTAGCAATACGTTAGCGGTATTGCTGCCAGAGAACACTGGCACTACTTTTTTCAACAATCAGTCGCTGAGCTCTTTTCGATAGACTTTGCACGGCTCTATGATATGACCAGTACAATAGTTCTGTTAAATATTGCTCATCCACATGACTGACACTGACAATGCTGACCCAGTGGAACCTGTGCATATAGCGGGCAGGTTTAATGCCCGGCTGATCAGTTAACTCGAGAAACCGCTCAGCACTGACGCGTATGCTAAAGCGCCACTGTTGAGGCTCACTGGTTTTAAAGTAGGCAAACTTTTTACCTTGAACAGCATAGGACAACAAATTTCCCGGTGCGCCTAATTCAGTACTAACAGCATCGGGAAGAGAGAGACAAAGTTCTTTCAACTGTTCTGTGTTCATCTTGCACTATTTCCAGTATTTATTATTACAGCTTGCGACTGGGCAGATTTTAAACCATCTCGAGCAGCATTTTTTTGATCTTTTGTGCTTTTTCAAAATGATCTAACTTTTCAGTACTGATCCACCATGTAGCAGCTTCCATTAACAGTTCTGGATCATCATTTTTATTGGCGAAAAATGCGTAAAACGACAAACCGACATTACTGCCTTTCTTTTCTATCTTATTATCACAAACTTCAATAATTTTGTTTCTCAGGCTTTCGCGCATCGACAATCCCAACCTCAAACATTAATACGATTAAACATATCTGACTGATATAGCAAACTTATATGGGGAATATGTGATGGAATACAAGGTGTGAGTCATTAGTCGTCAGTTGGAAGTTGGAAGTTGGAAGTTGGAAGTTTTGGGAGGATATGATCGGGGAGTGTTTTAACATATAACAACACAGCTGTGTTAATCACTTAGCTAGCGGGCGACAGTTATGTTGCCCGCTATTCTACTCAGCCGTTTATTGCGCCTCTATGATCAGTGCGATGCCCTGGCCTACTCCAATGCACATAGTACATAGAGCGTAGCGTCCGCCAGTGCGTTGTAACTGGTAGGCCGCTGTGGTGATAAGCCTGGCACCGCTCATCCCCAGAGGATGACCGAGCGCGATAGCACCACCATTGGGATTAACCCGAGCATCATCATCAGCTAATCCCAGCTCGCGCAATACTGCCAATCCCTGCGCGGCAAAAGCTTCATTGAGTTCGATAACATCCATCTGCGCTAAACTTAGTCCCGTCTGTTCCAGTACTTTTTTACTGGCAGGCGCTGGGCCTATACCCATAATGCCCGGCTCGACTCCGACTGTCGCCATGCCAATCACTTTAGCAATCGGCTTAAGTCCGTTCGCCTCTACCGACTCGGCATCGGCTAACAAAAGTGCGCAGGCACCATCGTTAACGCCAGAGGCGTTACCCGCAGTGACCGAGCCCCCCTCTCTGAAAGGCGTTCTGAGCTTATTCAAAGACTCTAGTTTAGTTTCAGCTCTGGGATGCTCATCGCACTCTACCCAGTGTGAGCTTTTTCGCCCTGCAATTTCCACCGCGACAATTTCACGCTCAAATTTGCCGTGGAGCATCGCAGCAGCGGTCTTTTGCTGGCTGCGCAAGGCAAAAAGGTCTTGATCAGCGCGACTAATGTTGAAGCGTTCAGCGACATTTTCGGCCGTCTCGGGCATTGAGTCTGTACCGTATTGAGCCTGTAGACTTTTGTTAATAAAGCGCCAACCGATCGTCGTATCCACCATTTCAGGCTGACGATTATAGGCAGTGGTGGGTTTCGCCATCACAAAAGGCGCTCGGGACATAGACTCTACACCACCGGCGATGGCCATTTTCATCTGCCCACTCATAATGGCGCGAGCGGCGGTGCCCACCGCATCCATACCTGATCCGCAGAGCCTGTTTAAGGTGACTCCAGGTACACAGATCGGCAATCCGGCCAGCAAACTACTCATGTGAGCGACATTGCGGTTATCTTCTCCCGCCTGGTTGGCACAGCCATAAAATACTTCTTCAATTTTCTGCCAGTCAACTTGCGGGTTGCGCTCAATCAATGCCTTTAGGGGCAGTGCTCCTAAGTCGTCTGTTCTGACACTGGCCAGTGCGCCGCCGTAACGGCCGATGGGGGTTCTCACTGCATCACAAATATATACGTCTTGCATCTACCTTATCCTTAATCTATTAATTCCGACTTAGCGAGGCTTATTGCTGGCTAAGCTTGCAGGTTTTGAAATATCTCGGGCGCTAACTGGTAGCTATTGCCAGCTGCCGCCCTCTCACTAAAGCAATCAACTGATCATTCTGATTCAGCACTTCTACATCACAAAAAATATTGCGTTTTCTGCGGTGCATGATTACCGCCACCGCCCGTAATTTATCACCTAGTTGCGCGCTTTGCACATAATCAACTTGCGCTGATTGGGTGAGTGCCACCTCATCAATGGCCACGCAGGCAAACGCCAATGCGGTATCTGCCAGCGAAAAAATCACTCCGCCGTGACAGACCTGGTAACCGTTTGTCATCTGTTGGGTCACTTCCAAACTCAACACAACTTGTTCAACACAGGCCGATTGCACTTCAATTCCCAGCGCCAGGGATGCGGCATCAGCCGCCAAAACACCCTGTAATTTTTCAACAACATTCATAATTAACAGCCTTTAAAGTACCTAGAGCGCTTTTGCATAACATTGCCAGTGAAGCTGCATTGGCCACTAAAACACCCTGTGATTTTTCAACAACATTCATAGTTAACAGCCTTTAAAGTACCTAGAGCGCTTTTGTATAACATTGCAAGTGAAGCTGCATTGGCCACTAAATTATCAACAACATTCATAGTTAACAGCCTTTAAATTGCCCGGGGCGCTTTTGCATAAAAGCGGCAACCCCCTCTTGATAGTCATGGCTACGCCCTAAACGCTGCATCAACAGACGCTCTTCTTCCAGCTGTTGATGCATGACTTTATCAAAACTGTCATTGATCAGGTGTTTGGTAGCAGCAACTGCCAAAGGCGGCTTTTCTGCTAACTGTTGTGCCAGAGAGTTTGCCTCTTGCAGCAGTTGCTCAGGTTCTGATACCTGCCAGATCAATCCCCATTCCTGGGCTTTTTCTGCACTGAGCTTATTGCCCAGCAACGCCAGTGCTTTTGTACGCGCCAGACCTAAACTGCGGATCATGTGCCAACTAGCCCCAGAGTCGGGTACCAATCCAACGGCACAAAAAGCCAGGATAAAGGAAGCCTTATTCGAGGCTATCACAAAATCACAGGCCAGTGCGATAGAAGCGCCCGCCCCTGCCGCTACACCATTTAATGCGCATATTACCGGCTTATCCAGCTGGCTTATCCTTCTAATCAACGGGTTGTAATATTTCTCTACCGAAGCTCCCAGATCAACCGGTGTAGACTGCTGATTATCTGATTTAACCGCTCTGTCACTCAGATCCTGACCGGCACAAAAGCCCCGACCAGCACCGGTAATAATAACGCAGCGTACGCCATCATCACTTTCTACTTGTTGCATGACCTGCGCTAGCTGTGTATGCATTTCAACATTGAAGCTATTGAGCTTATCAGGTCGATTTAGAGTGATACATGCAATTGATTTATTTACTTCATACTGTATCGTATTAGACATAATTTACCTTATTATTTTGCAGCAATGCACAGTCTCTGTGAATTGAATTAATATTCTAAAAAAACTAAAAGAGCCGAACATGCCAATATATGCAATAGATCAACATATCCCTGTCGTCGATGCCAGTAGCTTTATCCACCCCAGCGCAGAAATTATTGGCGACGTTATTATCGGCGCCAATTGTTACATAGGTCCTAACGCCGTTATTCGCGGCGATTTTGGACGAATCATAATCGAAAAAAATTCTAATGTGCAAGACACTTGTGTTATACACAGCTTCCCAGGCGGTGACTGCATTTTGCATCACCACTCCCATGTGGGCCACGGCGCGGTATTACACGGCTGTATCTTAGAAGCTGACTGCCTGATCGGTATGAACGCGGTGATCATGGACAATTCCACAATCGGCGCGCAGTCGATTGTCGCCGCCAGCAGTTTCGTAAAGGCCAATAGCCAGTTCGATAAACGCTCGCTAATAGTCGGAACCCCGGCTAAAGTCATGCGCCAGGTCTCTGATTCAGAGATCAGCTGGAAGCAAAAGGGCACCGCTGAGTATATAAAGCTTGCTCAGCGGGCGAGGGATAGCTTGCGCGAAGTCACACCTTTACCCCAAGTTGAAGCCGATCGTCCCAGATACAACCAGAGTAGCCACCGACCAAAGAGCTGAATTTCCTTGAGTGCGAACCATTACATCGGTTCGCACTTGTCGATCCACTCTTTGCTTTGCGCTACGCTGCTATAGCTTAGCCCGTTCCACCAGAGTAAGAATGTCGTATAACGCCACCAGCTCTTGATGTTGATTGTGAACTTCCACGTCCCAAATCACTATTCCAGTGTGACGATCTTCGTCTTCACGCTTCACTTTTTTAACTTTGCGCTTCGCCGTTAAAGTCACTTGGATAGTATCTCCGATGCCGACCGGCTCAATGAAACGCAAGTTATCGATACCGTAGTTGGCGATTACCGGGCCCTCACCGGGATCGACAAACAAACCCGCCGCTGCCGATATTACGAAATAGCCGTGGGCTACCCGTTTGCCAAAAAAGGAATCCGCCGCCGCGATCTCATCAAAATGCGCATAGAAATGATCGCCGGAGAGACAGCCGAAATTGACAATGTCTGCTTCAGTCACTGTTCTTCTGTGGGTTTTTAAAGCGTCACCGATACTTAACTGATCAAAATTCTTTCTAAAGGGGTGAATGAGATCCATACTGCGATCGGCGCCGCGCTGATACTCTTTAGTCAGTGCCATTAGGCTGTTAGGTGATCCCTGAATAGCTGTGCGCTGCATATAGTGTTTGATGGCGCGAATACCGCCTAACTCTTCACCTCCACCCGCCCGTCCCGGGCCGCCATGGACTAAACTCGGCATAGGGGATCCGTGGCCGGTTGACTCTTTAGCGCTCTCCCGGTTGAGCAGTAACATACGCCCGTGATGAGAGGCCGCCCGATGAATCAAATCAAAGGCGATCTGATGGTCGAAACTAAATACTGAGGCGGCTAAGCTGCCACCACCCATCTGCATTAACTGCACTGCCTGATCGTTACCGGTATAAGGCATCAACGTACAAACAGGGCCAAAAGCTTCAATACTGTGTACTGATTCGACGTCGAAGGGCTTGTGACAAACCAATACTGTGGGTGGGTAATAAGCACCAGCATCTATTTCATCCCGATTGACCTCGAACTCACTCCAATCACCCAGTATCTGCTCACAATCGCGCTTTAACAGTGCCACGTTTTCAGCCACATCAGCACATTGGCTGGCACCGACGAGAGCCCCCATACGCACTTCACTGCGATTCGGGTCGCCAATGACGGTTTTTCGCAACCTCGCCTTAAGGGCTTCGGCCACTTTATCTAACATCGCTTCAGGCACTATGGCACGGCGAATGGCAGTACACTTCTGACCTGCCTTAGTGGTCATCTCGCGCTGGATTTCTTTGATAAACAGCTCAAATTCCGGCATATCTACGCTGACATCAGAGCCCAGCACACAGGCATTTAACGAATCAGCCTCCATGGTAAATGGCACACTGTTGCGGGTGATATTCGGGTGATTTTTCAGCATTTGTCCGGTCGTTGCCGAACCGGTAAAAGTAATCACATCCTGGGAGCTAAGGTGATCTAGCAAATCACCGGTACTACCACAGATTAACTGCACTGCACCCAGTGGCAGTATTTTACTGGCGACTATTTCTCTGACGACAGCCTCTGTCAAATAACAGCTCACTGTAGCGGGTTTGACGATGACCGGCACTCCGGCCACGAGGCTTGGTGCTATTTTCTCTAACATTCCCCAGATCGGGAAATTGAATGCATTGATGTGTACAGAAGCACCTTTCTTGGAGGTTAGAATGTGGTGACCGGCAAAACTGCCTTTCGCTGACAGTGGTTGTAAATCTCCTTCAACAATGAATTTCTCATTGGTCAGCTCCCGGCGGGCAATCCCTGAGTAGCTAAACAAGGTGCTGATTCCCCCTTCAATATCTACCCAGCTGTCAGCTTTGGTGGCCCCTGTATGGGTTGAGAGCTGATAAAAATAGTCTTTTTTATCCAGCAAATATTTAGCCAAGTCCTTAAGCAAATTTGCTCGGTCGTGAATGCTCAGTGCTTGTAAAGGCGGGGCGGCCTGCTCTCTGGCATAACAGAGCATATTATCGAAACCACTTTGCATGGAGCGAACTTCGGCGATTACCTCGCCGGTCACTGCACTTTTTAATTGGCTGGCACTCGCCTCACCACTGATCCACTGCCCGCAGGCGTAACTTTGAACTATCACTTAGCTAACCTCTATACTCTGTCACTGTGCCGAGCTATCTTTAAACGAAAACTTAAGTATTTAGCACGACAAAGTGATACAAAAAAATTGACCTTGGTGAATTTTAAGTATAACTTCGCCCTATTGTAAACAAAAATCAGCAGATATATAAAAATAAAATTTCAGGTATCACGATGACAGACTCCAAGATTGGATTAGAGCCGATAGAAAATGCCTCTATAGATGAACTGCGTAGCCTACAATTGCAGAGATTAAAAAACACTCTTGCGCACGCCTACCAAAACAGCGCTGCCTACCGGCAGAAATTCGATCAGCACGGGGTTCACCCAAACGATCTACTGTGCCTTGAGGATCTTGCAAAATTTCCCTTTACCGTTAAAAGCGACTTGCGGGATAACTACCCTTTTGGATTCTTCGCCAGAGAAATGCAAGACATTGTCAGAGTGCATGCCTCTAGTGGCACAACAGGTCAGCCGACTGTGGTTGGCTATACGCAAAATGATATAGATACATGGGCTAACGTTGTCGCCCGCTCTATCTATGCAGCTGGAGGGCGAAAAAAAGATAAAGTACATATTTCCTACGGCTACGGACTCTTCACCGGTGGCTTGGGCGCACACTACGGTGCCGAGCGATTGGGCTGTACTGTGATTCCCATGTCCGGTGGTCAAACCGCCAAACAAGTGCAACTTATTCGCGACTTCGATCCGGACCTGATCATGGTTACTCCCTCATACATGCTTAATATTGCAGATGAAATAGAGCGCCAGAATATAGACCCGGCAACTCTATCACTGCGCTGCGGTATCTTTGGTGCAGAGCCCTGGACTAACGCTCTGCGCAGCGAAATAGAACAACGTATGCACATCGATGCACTGGATATTTACGGTCTCTCTGAAGTAATGGGGCCAGGAGTTGCCCAGGAGTGTATCGAGTCGAAAGATGGCCCGGTCATCTGGGAAGATCACTTTTATCCGGAAATAATCAACCCGGTTACCGGAGAACTGGTTGAGGAAGGCGAACAAGGTGAGTTAGTTTTCACCAGCTTAAGTAAAGAGGCAATGCCTATTATCCGCTATCGCACGCGAGATTTAACCCGCCTATTGCCTCCGACCTCTCGCAGCATGCGACGCATGGACAAAATTACCGGTCGCAGTGATGATATGCTGATAATCAGAGGTGTTAACGTTTTCCCAACCCAGATCGAAGAGCAGTTACTGTCCATCGAAAAGCTCAGCCCGCATTACCATATAACCATTGATAAACAAGGCAATATGGATAATTTAACCATTCAGGTGGAGGCCAAACAAAACGCCGCTGCCGGTGATGCCGGGCTGAGCCGCGAATTACAACAAAAAATTAAAACCTTTATCGGGGTATCGAGCCAGATTGAAATACTGGCACCGCAGCATTTGCAAAGGTCTCAAGGCAAAGCGGTGCGGGTAACTGATAATAGGTAAGAAGTCGGAAGTCGGAAGTCGGAAGTCGGAAGTCGGAAGTCGGAAGTCGGAAGTTGTGATTCAAGTAACGCGGGCTTGAGTAGTCAAGCCCTACAGCCCTCAATAGCATTGAGGGCTGTAGCGCTTAAATCCCGCCGAAGCGCTTGTAAAAACTGGCATCCGCGTCAGGTAAAGCCCCCGCCGCAGTCTCCTGAGTGTCAGAGAGGTATTGTTCAGCTTGCTGGTAGCACAGCTGATATAAATTCTGACACAGTTCCCGTGCTGTGTTGCCCGCCCAATCAGAGGGCAGTAACGCTTGGGGCAAGTGTGGATCTTTCAACAATATTTTTCGATATTGATGAATCAATAAAGTACGCAGTAAAAAACAGCTCTGAGCATCGAGTTCATCAACAGCTTGCAGTTGTGGCAATATCGGCGTAAAGGTGCGCAAGAAGTGTTGGTATTCACAAGCCAGCTGATTCAAATCCCACCAGCCATTGACCAACTTTTTTAAACAGTCAGTCGCCAGAGCATCTTGCAACTCTGACTTCATATGCACTATATCATGGCTAACTTGCAGCTCTTGCAGAGTAGTCTTTAGCTCCTTGGCATCGCAGTTAGGATGAGCCAACAGACCGGATGAAATACTGGCAAAGCCCTGCCACCCCAACTCTTTCTTCAACGCTTTGCGAGTTTCTTGATCGAGCGCCGAAGTGATTAAAAAATCCCACTGCCCCTGCCATTGAGGGTGTAATTCACCGTATACCCTTTTAAACGCGAGCTGAAAGCGCCGTCGGCCTGTTGTGGTAATCTGGTAGTAACTACGCCTGCCCACTTGCTCAGATGATAACCATCCATCTTTGGTTAAGCGAAAAATTGATGTGCGCACTAAACGCTGGTTCAACCCTAATGGCTCTAATATATTGATCAAACTTCCGAGCCACACCGATCCCCCCCTGGGCTCTATGGCGTCACCATAAATACTCATAATAAGGGACCCACCACGAATCGGTCGCTGCTGCTTAAAGTTCGTTATTAAATCATCGATGCATTTCAAATTAGTTGCCTGACAGATCTATTTAAGGGTTAAAATTTCCGGCGCTATTATACATGCTAAATTCTTGCTCGCTTATGAAGATAGATATAAAACAGTGATGAAAACAATCTATAGTGTTATCAGAAAATCAATGATACATTAATATAAATATAAATAAAAATAGCGTGTCGCATTTTAACTAAAAAGACATTCGTCCATCTTTCGTTATTCGTAAGCGATTGTATTGTAATCATATTTATTATATTAATTTTTAATTTGTTCCAATTTGGAAACAATTTTATGCCGAGAAGGTGTGTAATTCTTGAAAAAAAATACGTTATCGTTGATGTTGACTTTAGTAACGTATGATACTAATATTTTAGCACTTTAGTAACAATGGTTACCAATATTGAAATTTGAGAAGCGCTTTGAATTAACATCACACAGATGCACTCGTTTCACTATTGATGCAAAGAAGTAAAAAATCTGTCCGATGCTAACAAAAATATTTCAACATGGAGCTATGGGTAGCTATCTGAAAAAACTGGCTACCAGCGACTAAAGAGCCCGACTCTTACTTGCACATTTATAGACAGTGTAAATTGATGGCACTCAGTCAATTTCATTTAATCGCAAACACAACAAAAATATAATAATGATAGATCTGATTAGGAGCACAACAAAATGATAAAAAGAAACTTCCTAAAAATGGCAGGCGTTGTAGCGCTTGGTATGACTTTTTCGCAGTTAAGTGTAGCTGAGACCACATTGAGAGTCGGCTCTTGGCTACCCCCAACTCACGCGCAAAACGCTACTGTCTGGCCAACCTGGGCCAACTGGGTTGAAAAAGCCACCGAGGGCAGAGTAAAAATCAAGATGGAATACGGTCTTGGCCACCCCAAAACCATGTTCGACTTGGTAGAAGATGGTGCCGTAGATGCTAGTTTCAGTTATCACGGCTATGTACCAGGAAGGTTTAAACTGACTCAGGCGATTGAGATCCCCCTATTGGGTGTTAATGCCGAAGCCGCCTCCGTTGCTCACTGGCGCGTTTTCAATAAATATTTTGCCAAGGCGAATGAACACGAAGGCATAGAGTTATTGACACTCTTTACCCACGGCCCCGGGCAAATTCATTTGGCTGAGCCGATCAGTAGCTTATCTGAACTGAAATCCAGAAAAATTCGCCTCGGCGGTGGTATCCAGGGAGAACTCGGTAAGCGCTTAGGCGTGACTGCCGTAGGTGCACCTGCTACCAAAGTTTACGAGATGATGCAGCAGGGAGTTATTGATGGCATCTTTATTCCAATGGGAGAGCAGAAGACTCTGCGACTAAAAGAAGTTGCCAAGAACGTTGTTGCCCTGCCAGGTGGCATGTACTTAGGCAGTTTCTCAATGTTTATATCTCCTGACTTCATGGCTACCATCAGTGAAAAAGATCGCGCCGCCATTCGTGCTGTATCAGGTGAAAAACTGGCTGCGATGGCGGGTGCCGCTTGGGATGCCGCTGACAAAGCCGGTTTAAAAGCCGCTCAGGATGCCGGAGTCAATGTCACCTTGGTCAAAGCTGATGACAAAATGGCGCAGGAGTTTCGCGACTTAACCAAAGGCATGGATGATGCCTGGTTCAAACTTGTTGCTGATCGTGGTGTCGATGCCAAAGCAGCCCTTGAAGAAATTCGCACAATAGCGAGAAGCTATCAATAGAATTTCATCTTCAGCTATACATGAGCGCTAAGGTTTCACTTAGCGCTCATCGCTTTTGACAACAAGTTAAGGCCGGTATTTCTGTAACTTTAAGACAAGTATATTGCCGGGAATTTCTCAAACTAAAAAACTGCAGTACACCAAGGAGTTCATCTGTGTCATTCAAGTTATGGCTGAACCAGAACTACCCTGAGCAAGGTCCGATAAAATCTATCGCCTTTTGCTTAGAGGCAATTGCCGCACTTACTTTATTTTCTCTGATGTTACTCACTTGCGCGGATGTCGCCGGTCGATACTTTTTTAACAACTCGGTCGATGGCACCACTGAACTAACGGAAATAGCCATTGCAGTCATGATTTTTGCTGTACTACCGGTAATCACCTGGCGCGGAGGGCATGTAGTTGTCGATATTTTAGATGACTTTCTGAATGCCAAAATCATTAAAGTATTGAGTTTGCTGGCTGCTTTGATAATTTCCAGCACATTATATTTCCTCGGTGTGCGCATTTTTCAGCTGGCTGCGCGCTCCTTGCGTCGAGAGGAAGTCACCGAATATTTAGAACTGCCCGTTGGCTATATAGTGCAATACATTGCCACAATGAGCTGGATTACTGCCGCCATGATGATTAGCTACGGTGTCTACCTCATTGTTAAAGATGAAAAACAATAATAAAACATTCAATCCCTTCTGGAATTAAGGCTACATTTTATGACCATTGCTTTAACTGGCTTCGCTATATTACTGATATTGATATTGGTAGTACGTATACCCATTGCCTTCGCGATGGGTATCGTTGGTTTTTTTGGCTTCGCTACAGTGCAGGGCCTCAACTTTGAAAATTTCTTAGATTTTAATTGGAAGCCATCACTGAGTATGGCGGCCAAGAGAGTCATAGATACCGCTCAGGAATATAGTTTATCGGTGATACCTCTATTTGTACTGATGGGCAATTTAGTCACCAAATCCGGATTATCTCATGAATTATACCGCGCCTCATATGCTTTTTTAGGTCATAAAAAAGGCGGTTTATCGATGGCGACCGTAGTGGCATGTGGAGGATTCTCTGCGATCTGTGGTTCCAGTTTAGCGACTTCAGCGACTATGGCTAAAGTGGCAATGCCGCCGATGCGCAAATACGGTTACGCGGACTCCCTGGCAACGGCATCCATAGCCGCCGGTGGAACCTTAGGGATTTTAATACCGCCAAGTGTCATCTTAGTGATCTACGGTTTGCTAACCGAAACCAGTATCAGAGAGCTGTTTGCCGCAGGCTTTATCCCGGGAATGCTCGGCATATTACTCTATCTGGTGGCAGTGCGTTACGTTGTCTGGCGCAGACCGAGTGACGGACCTAGCGGTGAAAAATTCACCTGGCCCGAGCGCTTAGAAGCCCTTCGAGGTATTTGGGGAGTACTAATTCTCTTCAGTGTGGTCATGGGTGGCATCTATCTGGGTGTTTTTACTCCCACTGAAGCTGCTGGAATAGGTGCAGGAGGCGCGTTCGTGATTGCCCTGAGCCGCAAATCACTGACACTTGGCAGCCTGTTTAATGTATTGACCGACACCGCCCGCACCAGTGCTATGCTCTTTTCAATCCTGATAGGCGCGCTGATCTTTTCCAATTTTATCAACCGCGCCGGCCTACCCACTGAATTACTCGAGTTTGTCACTAGTCTGGATGTGGCCCCGCTAACCGTCATATTTGTCATTTTAGGCATATACATAGTGTTGGGCATGGTCTTTGAAAGCCTTTCTATGTTACTGCTGACAGTACCTATCTTCTTCCCGCTGGTACAGAGCTTGGGCTTTGATATGGTGTGGTTTGGCATAGTCGTAGTCGTCGTCACTGAGATCAGTTTAATTACCCCACCTGTAGGTATGAATGTATTTGTGCTCAGTGCGGTTTTAAAAGATGTATCTGCCAAAACTATTTTTAAGGGTGTTACGCCTTTTTGGTGCGCTGATATCTTCAGGCTGATTCTAGTGACACTGTTTGTACAGATTTCATTATTTCTACCGCAATTGCTCTACTCCTGATTCGCACAAAAATGCACTGTTATGACGACTGAGGAACATGCGATCAAGTCCGGTACGCCTCTGGATGCCCCTACGGGCGGGTTCTAAAGCGATCATCTGCTTTGCCTACACGGACGTAGGTAAGGAGCGATAGCAGGACGCGGTAGCTTTGNNNTTTAGAGCCCGCAGAGAAGATATCGGACTTAATCGCATGTTCCCTAACAGTGCTTTATTTCTTTTTTGGAAATAATCTTGTTCACTTTATCTGCTTAATTTGCGGGTAAATACTGGTTATCGTGGACACAGATATTCAGGCTTTTGTCAGTAGCGCCCTCTGCTATATCAACTCAAGCATTTAGTTACTCATATTTTATTCAAGGAATTATCATGTCCAAGAAAGCATTTGCCTCCTCAGCCGACCTAGGGGTAAAAAAAGAGACCCTAGAAGTTCTAGCTGACGGTGTCTACGCCCTTACTGCCGAAGGTGACCCTAATATAGGTGCTATTGAAGCTGAAGATTTCATAATCGCCTTCGAGGCCAGAGCAACGCCAAAAGCCGCCAGAGACTGGCTGGAGCAATTGCGTGTTCACACCGATAAACCGATTAAATACCTGGTGCTCTCCCACTACCACGCCGTGCGGGTTTTGGGGGCTTCAGCTTTTGGCGCAGAAACCATAATTGCCCATGAGAATACTAAGTTTTTAATCGAAGAGCGCGGCATGCAAGACTGGGCCAGTGAATTTGGGCGCATGCCCAGACTGTTTCGCGACCCCGAGGGGATTCCCGGTTTAACCCACCCCGATATTGTCTTTAACGATAAATTGGAGATACCTCTGGGCGGAGACCGCGGCAGCTTAATTTTAGAATACTGCGGCCGTGGCCATACTGCTGGAGATATATGTGCCTGGCTGCCTAAGCATAAAATCTTGTTTGCCGGAGATTTAGTCGAGTCGGCCGCAGCGCTCTACACTGGGGATGCCTTTCACTTTGATTGGTCAAGTAGCACCTTAGATAAAGTCAAATCTTATCAGGCTGAAGTACTGATAGGCGGCAGAGGCGGTGTAGTCAGAGGCCGAGCAGATGTAGATGCGGCCATCGACCAGACCCGCGGATTCCTCACTGCCATGATCGAGAAAACCTCTGAAGTGCATAGCAGAGGAGGAAGCGTCAAAGAAGCTTTTGAAGCGACCCGTGATCACTTGGCCCCTAAATTCGGCATGTGGCCAATCTTTGAGCACTGCCTGCCGTTTGACGTGCAGCGACTTTGGGACGAACTGGACGGTGTAGATTGGCCGCGTATCTGGACTGATGAGCGCGACCAGGAAGTCTGGGATAAGCTGCAGGATTAACAGCGTCGAGCTGCTTAAACTTAAACAGGCTTATTCACCCGCAGCTTAGTTTTCCTTGCCCCAGCCATTGACCCTCGACTGGCCACGTATTTGCAGCGAAACGCGACCAGGACGTCTGGGATAAGCTACAAGAATAAGCACACTTAGCCTGCCTCAACGACGGCAGGCTTATTCTAGCCAATCCCTTAACTTTGCCAGTCAATACATGTCTGGCGGGAATAATATACAGACACGACAGCTACCCGGCGAAGATCCCTGCACCACCAAAAAACTTCCGGCCTATTAGCTTTCTTCGTAACAGCCCTTGTGCCGGTCAATGCTGTTTAAAGTTATATTCCGATTGCCCCGCTACAACATTCATTTTACAATTTCTAACGCTTTTAAATCACTGAGTTAGCAGCTGGAGTTAATAACATGGACACACTTTCGGCAATGAGAGTTTACGTCTGCGTGGTAAAGCTTAAGAGCTTTTCCCTGGCGGCGATTGAACTTGATATTTCCAGCTCATCTGTGAGTAAGCAAGTATCGCAGTTGGAAAAGCATGTCGGGGCAAAGTTACTGCAGCGAACTACCCGTCGGCTGTTTGTCACCGAACTTGGGGAGGTTTACCATCAAAAGTGCCTATCAATTTTGGTGCAGGTAGATGAGACTGAAAACTTGCTATCCACCATGCAGAGCAGTACCAGTGGTACGTTAAAGATCACTTGTAATATGACTTTTGGCCAATTGCAACTGGCACGCGCGATCCCGGAATTTATGGCAAAGTATCCCGATGTCAGTGTCGATGTCACACTCGATGACCGCCCTCCCGATCTGATGCGCGACGCTTTTGATTTGGCAATCCGCATATCCGACCCGCAATTGCCAGATTCAAGTTTGATCGCCCGCGAAATTGCTACCGTATCTATGTTCGTCTGCGCCACTAAAGCGTACTTGGCGAATCAGGGTACTCCGCAACAAGTGACAGATTTAACCGATCATAACTGCCTGATCTTTGTGCACGCCGCCAACGCAGACAGTTGGACATTAAAGCAGCAGAGCGAAAGCGTCACCGTTAAAGTCTGCGGTGATCTGGTAGCCAACAATAGCCTGCTTATCCGCGCCAGCACCTTGGCGCACCGTGGCATTGCCAACTTGGCAGACTTTGTTATCTCAGACTATGCCAGAGACGGCGAATTAGTGCGGATATTTCCCAACCACCAGCCGGAAAAACTATCGGTATTTGCCGTCTATCCCGATCGCCAATTCACCCCGCCAAAAGTCAGTTTATTTATCGACTTTTTCCGCCAGTGGTTAGCCGATCACCAACAGAGCGATCCTTGGAAAGATCAGTCGTAAGTCGTAAGCTAAAATCACTAACTACTCGCTACTTCCAACTTCCAACTTCCAACTGTCTTTATTTCTAATTTAGAAATAATCTTATTCAACTGCCGCTAATTATCAAGCTAGTTTAATAGGTTATGGTGTCTGTGAAGAACACACTAACCACTAACTTGAGCGCAGTGTATGTTAAAGAGCTATTCATTTCCCAAATACCCCTACTGCCGGTCTGCAGATCAAGATGCAGCGGTGAGCAACACCCATCCGGTAGTAATAATTGGTGCAGGTCCCATTGGCCTTGCCGCAGCCGTGGATTTTTCCATCAAGGGAATCCCGGTGGTCGTCCTCGACGATAACAATACCGTCAGTGTCGGCTCCAGAGCTGTGTGCTACGCCAAGCGCTTCCTGGACATCAGTGACAGACTGGGAGTGGGTCAACGACTGATTGATAAGGGAGTGACCTGGAATGTCGGTAAAGTTTTTTTCGAAGATAAGCAGGTCTACGGCTTTGATATGCGACCTGAAAAACATCACCGCAGGCCCGGCTTTATCAACTTGCAACAATATTATTTAGAGCAATATTACGTTGAGCGCCTGGCTGAATTTCCCAGCGCCTCAATGCGCTGGAAAAACAAACTGATTGCTATCAGCCAGGAGCAAGACCTGGTTAGTCTAACTGTAGAGACCCCAGAGGGCCCCTATCAGATTAAAGCGCAATATGTAGTGGCTTGTGATGGGGCCAACTCGAATACCCGAGCCCTCTGTGGGCTTGAATCTAAAGGTGAGGTTTTTGAGGACAGATTTTTAATTGCAGATATCATAATGCAAGATAAAAGTTTCCCTCCCGAGCGTTGGTTCTGGTTCAACCCGCCCTTTCACAACGGCAGCTCCACACTGCTGCATCGCCAACCGGATAACTTGTGGCGCATTGATTTCGACTTGGGCTGGGATGCCGACCCCGAAGTAGAAAAACGCCCTGAGAACATTATTCCCAGGGTCAAAGCCTTTCTCGGCGACGATATTGAATTCGAGTTAGAGTGGAGTTCTGTGTACACCTTTTGCTGTCGCAGGATGCAAAACTTCAGAGATAAACGTATTTTCTTTGCCGGTGATGCCGCCCATCAGGTCTCTCCATTTGGTGCCCGCGGCGCCAATTCAGGCATTGAAGATATTGATAATTTAGTCTGGAAAATTCAGCTGGCGCTAGAGGGAAAGGCAACTGTGAAGCTACTCGATAGTTACTCTGAGGAGCGTGTATTAGCCGCCGATGAAAACATCCTTAATTCAACCCGTAGCACAGATTTCATCACGCCAAAAAACCGGGCCAACAAAGTAATGCGCGATGCCGTACTCGGGTTGGCGAAAGAGTTTAGCTTTGCCAGACCACTGGTAAATTCAGGCCGCTTATCCCTGCCTCCAGTACTGAAAAACTGCTCACATATTAGCCCTGATCTGCAGCACTTTAATGCGACTATAGAACCCGGGTCACCCTGCACTGATGCTCCTGTACTGGTTAATGACGACGAGGTATTTCTACTGTCACAGCTCGGTGAGCATTTTCAATGCCTAGTATTCATCGATGATCTGGAGACCTTAAACAGTACTGAAATAGACCAGCTGCAAGCCCTAAGCGAACTTGCACAACCTATTCAACCTTATATAATTACTCAAGAGGTAACCGCAACTACTCTCCCTGCATCGATTAACTTACTTATTGATCACCGGGGATTAATAGCCCAGCGGCTAGACAGTAACGATCGCTGTTGTTATTTGCTGCGACCTGATCAAATAGTTGCAGGAAGATCCAGAGCCTTTAACTTTAAGCTGATCACTCAAATGCAACATCGCGCACTGGGAGACCCTACAGATGTCTAAATTGATTACTGTCGCAAATATAGAACAACCCGATGATTTTTATCAGCTGCTTACCGACATGACCTTAGGTTTGAGTGATCAGCAGGTCTGTGAAGCCAATGCCCGGCTAATCCTATTACTTTGCAACCACATAGGTGAGTTACCGGTATTACAAGAGGCAATTACAGCTGCCAGCTCGCATTTACACCAATAACTTCGCCAACGCCATAACAGCGCAAAACTTACTTGGAAAAGATAATGATTTTATACGATTACTGCCGATCTTCAGCTGCCTACCGGGTGCGCATCGCGCTAAATTTAAAACAGCTGGACTACCAACAGCAATCAGTTAATTTACTCGAATCGGCACATACAGGGACTGAACACCAAAAGCGTAATACACAAAAGCTGGTACCTGTACTCAGTGACCAAGGTGTGCAACTCTCCCAGTCACTGGCAATCTGTGAATATTTAGACGAAGCCTATCCCGAAAGCTTACAACTAGTGACAGGTACACCTGTTGAACGGGCTAAAATACGCGCCTTTGCACAGGCCATCGCCTGTGAAGTACACCCAGTGAATAATTTGCGGGTTTTAAAGTACCTGGTCTCGAAGATGGGCGCCGATGAAGCGCAGAAAATGCAGTGGTATCATCATTGGATTAATACGACTTTCAGCGCGCTGGAGCAGCAACTTAGTCAGCGCAGCAACAACAGCACTTTTTGTTTTAGCGAAGAGCCGGGACTCGCAGAGGTTTGTCTGGTACCACAAGTATTTAACGCCAGGCGCTTTAAGCTCGATATGCAGGCCTACCCACTGCTAAACGCTATTGATCAGCGCTGTCAGGAGCTAGCTAGCTTTACCAGTGCCCACCCGGCCCAGCAACCGGATTCATAATCTAATCAATAGCGAGCACCAATGACCGCTGCTATTATTGTTTTTCTGCCAGTTGACGACTGAGTTTTTGCGTCAAATGCATTAATTGTCGACGCTCCTGGTCAGATAACCCACTGAGCAATGACTGCTCTTGCTGTTTTACCAGCGGCATTATCTGCTGGTACATCTGCTGACCCGATGGGGTTAATTGCAGCAGATTAGTACGCCTGTCCGTTTCACTGGTCCGCTGCACCAATGCGCCAGATTTAGTTAATTTACCAATAGCTCGGCTGGCCTGCATTTTATCTAATTGGGTAAATTGGCATATGGCACTGGCGGATATCTGACGGTGCTGGCCGACGGTAGCCAGCACACGCCATTCGAATTTACTTAAGCCGTACTCTTGACCATAAATCTTAGCGATATAGTCACTCACCTGTCCGGCCAGAATTGAGAATTGGTAGGGGAAAAATTGTTGTAAATCTAAAATCGCTTGCTGATCTTGTGCCATAGTTCTATCTGCTTGTAGCGTCCAGGTTTATAAGGGAAGTGGATAAGCCACAATATAACACAGTTGATATTGACTTTAGTAACGTTTGATACTAATATTTTGACACTTTAGTAACAATCGTTACCAATACCCGATTAGAGAGGCGTATATGATTAACATCAAACAAATGCACCATGTTGCCTATCGCTGCAAAGATGCAAAGCAAACTGTTCAATGGTATCAAGAGCACCTCAATATGGAGCTGTTGGTGGCAATCTCCGAAAACCAGGTACCTTCTACTAAAGAACCCGACCCTTACATGCACGTTTTCTTAGATGCTGGTATGGGCAATATTCTGGCTTTTTTTGAGCTGCCGACTAAACCTGAAATGGGTCGCGACCTCAACACTCCAGAGTGGGTTCAGCACATCGCCTTTGAAGTTGAAAACCGGGATGCACTAGTAGCAGCTAAAGCCGAACTGCAAGCCAAAGGCGTTGATGTACTTGGTATAACCAGTCACGGTATTATTTATTCTATCTATTTTTTTGATCCCAATGGTCACCGCCTGGAGCTGACTTACCGCTGTGGAACTGATGAGCAAATGGCTAAGCTTAAGGCCGTAGCCCCCGCCATGGTCGAGGAATGGTCCGTTACTAAGCGCGCACCGGAACACGCCAAGTGGTTACACGAAGATGAATTCACCAGTAATGAGAGCTAATATGTCATTAATCAACCATACACACAGTACTGACTTAACTAGCTGGGTCGAATCAGCTAATACCGAAAATTGCGATTTCCCGATTCAGAATTTGCCTTTTGCTATCTTTCGTCGAAAAAATTCCAATGAAGATTTTCGGGGCGCTGTCGCCATTGGCGATCAGGTCATCGACTTAGCTGCACTGGCTAAACTTGAGCTGTTCAGCGGTGTCGTACAACAGGCCTTGATCGCCTGCAGTCAATCGCAACTCAATGATTTCATGGCCATGCCTGCGACTACTTGGTCAGCACTGCGGGCAGTTTTAAGCGGTGCCTTTGCCAGTGATTCCCCCCTGCAGGCGAAATTAGCCGACACTTTGATTGCACAAGCAGAGATTGAATTCGATCTTCCTTGTCGAATCGGTGATTACACTGACTTTTATACATCGATTAATCACGCCACCACTATCGGCTCAATCTTTAGACCTGACAACCCATTACTGCCTAATTACAAATGGGTGCCTATTGGCTATCACGGCCGCTCATCTTCAATCACTGTCTCAGGGAAAGATTTTCATCGCCCCTGTGGCCAGACTAAAGCACCATCAGCTGACCAGCCTAGCTTAGGCCCTTGTAAACGTTTGGACTACGAGATGGAAGTGGGTATCTATCTTGGATCTGGCAATGAAATGGGTACTGCTATAGATATAGATGCAGCGGATCAGCATATCTTTGGCATGTGCCTGTTTAACGACTGGTCAGCGCGAGATATTCAGGGCTGGGAATACCAGCCACTGGGGCCTTTTTTGGCTAAAAACTTCGCATCCACTGTCTCTCCATGGATAATAACCAATGAGGCGTTAGCGCCATTTCGTCAGGCATGGAGCCGTGATCCGGCGGATCCACAGCCACTGGATTATTTATCTAGCAGCAAGAACTCTGAATTAGGTGCTTACGACATTCAGCTACAAGTGACACTGCAAACACAAAAAATGCGTGCCGATAACAACCCAGGGCAGCCTCTGACCAAAACCAGCTTTAACCATTCTTACTGGAGCGTCGGTCAAATGGTCGCCCACCACAGCGTCAATGGTTGCAACTTAGTCGCCGGTGATTTCTTTGGTAGCGGTACTCAGTCCGGCCCCAGTATCGATCAGGTAGGATCTATGATGGAGCTGACAAGTGCCGGGAAAAACAGCTTCTCACTGGAAAATGGTGAGAGCCGTACTTTCCTTGAGGACGGAGATGCTGTCATTATGAGCGGTTTCTGCGAGGCCAGCGATGCAACGCGTATCGGCTTTGGCGAAGTGAGGGCAACCATTTTACCTGCTAAGGTATAACTGCTAAATACCAAGTATTAGGCTGTGGCGATGCCACAGCCTAATTGTTCGAGCTCAGCCAATTAAAGGTACTTCCCTGTTAACTGCAGCAAAGTCACCTCTTTCCTTTCGCCTTCCCTTTTAACGCTAAACTTTACACTGCTTTAAACTCTTTGATCACATTACCCAGTGAATACCTCAACGACTAGGGAAAGGGCCACTTAGCTTGGACCTTATGTCGCCGGACTATGTACTTCAGACACGCGCTCTAAACTACCCATTGATGATTGTCCAACAGCGCAAATTCTGCGGTTAAGCTAACAGCACAGTGTATGCGATCACCGCTGTATTTTGCGCAAAGTAAATACAACATGTCTGTAACTGATAAATGTATAGTAGCTGCTGTGCAAGGGTCCATAAAAAGCGCACACCTGACGCGCTGTAACCGCGCCCAGATTTAGACATCACCCCTAGCTTAAGAGGCTAGCGATTATCGATCACATCTTCGGCCCAGCTCAATGCGGCGACTACA
>MAAB01032337.1_pt1 | contig 37460 bp, 25 predicted proteins | sample 1115991 | NCBI WGS metagenome assembly MAAB01 (sample SAMN04961124, study PRJNA320927) | seawater metagenome | isolation source: sample BD02T18 sea water enriched with oil for 18 days | place: USA:Gulf of Mexico | collected 2013-07-27
TGTTATTATGTGCCAAGGCCTAATTTTCCTTTTGTATTACGTTGTTTGTTCGCACTTGTATTGTAACACTTATCGAGAATTAGGCCTTTTTTATGTCAAACTGTGGGACAGCAGTGATAATGGATATGTTAAGTTTAATGATTCCATAGAGAAAGGTGTTAGTGCCATAGGGGCATTTGGTGAAGGTGGTATTGAGGTCTATGAAGAGTTTACAGAAAGTTGGGAGTTGTCTTCTGAACTTCTTTGGCGAGTGGATGAGGGTAGTGATGTTCTTTTTGGCTTAAATTGGAATACCGCTAAACGTACGGATGAGAGTTTTAACGTTAGTTCGGACTTGAGCACAGCCCCCCCTCAGTTTACGGCTAATGTGACAAATCATATTGAGTCTGATGGGTTTGATACGATGTCAGTGTTCTCTCAGTATCAAACACGTTTTAACGTGTTAAGGGGGTTGTTGCTTACTTTTGGTCTCCGATATGACGATGGGAGATCTGCTCAAGAGGCATTTAGCCAAACATCTCCTCGGTTTGCATTAGTGCAAAAAATCACGGATGTTTGGAATGCAAAGCTGCTCGTGGGGCAGGCATTACGAGGGCCCTCCAACAAAGAGGTGACACTTAATAATCAGATCAGAGACGATGTCGCAGATCCATCCTTATTGGGGCCTATTGATGCGGAAACTATTACCAGTACGGAAATTGGCGTAACGTACGATACTTCATTTGTTAGTCTTGGATTAACGTTGTTTCAAAATGAAACGGATGATGCAATAACACGAGGGGGGGCTACTGGAGGTTTTATTAATAGAGCGGGTACAACCACAACTGAGGGTATTGAAATGGAAATGCGTTATGCGGTGAATGCATCGTTACAATTACGTGGTAATTATTCCTGGGCAGAAGCTGAAGATGAAAGTGGCAATGAAGTTGATGATGTGCCAACGCAGAAAGTAAATATTATTGCGATGTTTAATGCAGGACCATTAGAGAATACGTTGATTGCACATTGGGTAAAAGATTACCGGGTGGCAGATTCTGAAGTATCACACCCTGATGGTTTCAATACCGTGGATTTTAATACGGTTTTGGCATTTAGTAAAAACTCAACGGTTGAGGTTCAGGTGCGCAATATGTTTGATAAACAACATAAATTGCCCAAGAGCGGCACGCCGGACGTGCCGCTACCTGGACGATCAATTCACTTTTCTATAAAAAGTCATTTATAGAAAGGCGAAGTTATCTTCTTCCATTTGCATCAAGCTTTTTGTACTAGACATCATCGTATCAGCTAAGGTTTTGGTACGCGGTAATAAACGTTCGAAATAAAACTCAGCCGTTTGAATCTTAGCTTTGTAGAATTCAGCATCACCTTCACCTGAAGCTAAACCTTCATAAGCTTTCTGTGCCATCATTGCCCAGAAGTACGCCATGGTGATGTAGCCAGAATACATCAGATAATCTACAGATGCTGCACCAACAACATCACGGTTGTTCTTAGCCTTAAGAGCAATACGAACGGTGTATTGCTGCCATGCGGCTACATGTTTAAATAGAGGCCAGATAAACTGGTTCATATTCTTTTTGTGTGGGTTACGAGATAATAATCCGAAATCTTTACAGAAAACCATGATTTCTGTTGTGAAGGTTTTGAATGAACCACCGCCGCCCAACAAGATCTTTCGACCTAATAGATCAAGACCTTGAATACCCGTGGTGCCTTCGTACAATGTTGAGATACGTGCATCACGTGCAATTTGTTCCATGCCCCATTCTTTGATGTAACCGTGACCACCATAAACCTGCATACCTAAGTTTGCAGCCTCAAGCCCAGTTTCTGTTAAGAAGGCTTTTAAGATGGGGGTGAGTAGGCCAAGCATATCGTCTGCTTGTTCTTTCTCTTTTTCTGTTTTTCCGTACATCATGGTGTCAGCAAGTTTGGCTACGTAATAAATCATCGCTCGTCCACCTTCAGCGATAGATTTTTGTGTTAGCAACATACGACGCACATCGGCATGACAGATAATCGGATCAGCAACTTTATCGGGTGCTTTTTTACCCGTAAGAGCACGCATGGATAGGCGGTCTTTGGCGTAAGGTAGTGAACCTTGATAAGCCAGTTCTGCTGTACCAACACCTTGTAGAGATGTTCCTACACGGGCGGTGTTCATAAAGGTAAACATACATTCGAGGCCTTTGTTCTCTGGCCCTAATAAGTAACCTTTTGCAGCATCAAAGTTTATTACAGCCGTTGCTGATGCTTTGATTCCCATTTTCTCTTCTAGAGAACCACAGCTAACGTTATTAAACTCACCAACACTGCCATCAGCGTTGACGTTGTTTTTAGGAACGATAAATAGTGAGATTCCGCGAGTACCAGAAGGAGCACCCGGCATACGTGCTAATACAACGTGGATTATGTTGTCAGTAAAGTCGTGGTCACCGGCAGAGATAAAGATTTTTGTGCCGCTAATAGCGTAAGAGCCATCTTCATTGGGTTCTGCTTTAGTTTTTACTTGTCCAAGATCAGTACCACACTGTGGTTCGGTCAAACACATGGTACCTGTCCACGTGCCGTGTGTTAGTGGGATCAAGTACTCTTGCTTCTGAGCTTCGGTGCCGTGCATATAGATAGTGTTCATTGCACCCATGCTTAAACCAGGGTACATGCCCCAAGACCAGTTAGCGGTACCGATCATATCTGATTTTAATACGCCGAGAGATAGTGGAAGCCCTTGCCCGCCGTATTCTGTAGGGTGAGATAATGACTGCCAGCCACCGTCAACAAACTGCTTGTAGGCTTCTTTAAAGCCTGTGGGTGTGGTGACCTTGCCGTCTTTTAATACACAACCTTCTTTGTCGCCTGACTGGTTGATAGGTGACAGTACATTCTCACAGAACTTTGCACACTCAGAGAGGATAGCTTCTACCATGTCTGGGGTGGCTTCTTCACCTTCAGGGAAAGTTTTGTAGTGACTTTCAAAATCAAGTACATCGTTGATTAGGAAGTCCATATCTTTCAGGGGCGCTTTATATTCAGGCATTATATGTCTCTCTACAGTATCTATCTTGGTTTAGGTGCTGCTTTTCTGATGTGAGGTAGTGTGCCGGAATGCGGGGCCATTACATTGGCAATAATCACCGCTTGTGGTGCCATTTAGGTCAATGGTGGTTTTAAGTGCTTGATTTTTAATGCCCTAGACTTATATGTAAAGGGATTGTTGGAGAAATGTTACCGTCAGAATGTAGTGATATACTGAGTAAATGTGAGCATTATTGATTCTGTTTAATAAGTCTATTAGGAGCGTGTGATGTCTAGTTTGAGCCAAGAGACCTGTGAAGCCTGCCGTGCGGATGCTCCACGTATTAGTGATGATGAGCTGAAAACACTGATGCCAAAAATACCTGATTGGACACCTATCGTGGTGGATGGCATTTTGCAACTTCAGCGGCAGTATAGCTTTAAGAATTTTAAGCTTGCGATGGCGTTTTCAAACCAGGTGGGGGATCTTGCTGAGTCGGCGGGGCATCATCCGGCTATTTTAACGGAGTGGGGAAAGGTGACGGTTACTTGGTGGAGTCATTCGATTAAAGGGTTACATAAGAATGATTTAATTATGGCAGCGCGTTGTGATGAGCTTTGACAGAGGTTGCCTGTGATTTAGATCGCGTAGGGTAGCGGTCTTTATTGTCTGCGATCCATTCAATAAATGCGTCAAAGGGCATAGGGCGGGCAATAAAGTACCCCTGAGCGATATCACAACCCAAATCGGTGAGTAACGCCAAGGTAGGTTCATCTTCGATACCTTCAGCAACTACCTCTAAGCCCAAGTTATGGCCCATTTGTAGGATAGTCGTGACAATCGTTTCGTCGTCTTTATTTGTTACCATATCCATGACAAATGAGCGGTCAATTTTAAGTTCTTTCACCGGTAGTTGTTTTAGGTAAGACATAGATGAGTAGCCGGTTCCAAAGTCATCAATGGATAGTTTTATTCCTTCATTGGATAAGGCTTGAATGATTCGCATGGCTTCATCGGGGTTGATCATGACTGCGGTTTCGGTTAATTCAAGAATCACATTTTCTGATGGGATTTTATAAATGTTTGATAACGACATCACGTTATCTTTAAAGCCACTATCTTGTAAGTTACACGCAGAAATATTGATGGATAAGGTGAGGTCAATATTATCTTCGAGTAGTTGGTTGAGTGCTTGGAATGCGTTCCTGCAGATCCAATAGGTTAAGGGGTGGATAACCCCCGTGCGCTCGGCCAGAGGAATAAACTCATCGGGAGGGATAAACCCATGTTCAGAGTGAGTCCAACGAATGAGAACTTCTGCCCCGATAAGTGTTTGTGTTTGTAAATCTATTTGTGGTTGGAAGTGCAGGGCGAGTGAGTCATTTTCAATGGCTTGGCGTAGTTCCCCAATCAAACTCAGGCGTTTGGCACTGTAGGGATCAATAGAGGGGGAATACATAACAGCTTTTTCATTACTGGAGTGTGTTATGTCTAATGCAATTTGAGCGTTACGTAATAACTCGTCTACGTTGGTGCCGTGATCAGGGAAAACCGCAATGCCAACACTGCTTTCAATTTCCAGGGTCATTTGTTGGAATTCGAAGGGGTACTCAACCGCTTGTACCACACGACCTGCATAGTTAACGGCGTCAAATTCTGATTTTAACGGCACAGCCAACGCAAACGTAGTGCCCTCGGCATTGGCGATACATTGAGTGATGTTTTCTGTTTTCTCAATGACAATGACATTTTTAATTTCCTTGGCTTCTGCTGATAGGCGTGATGTTAGTAGCGTGAGAATCTCATTGCCGTTGGCATAACCTAGGGTTTGGTTAAATTCATGGAAGTTGTTGAGCGAGATAAGGAATAATCCAAATCGTTTTTTAGGTTCATTGTTATCAATATACTGTTCCAAACTACGTTTTAGGTATGCGCGATTTGGCAGGCTTGTGCTGCTGCTGTGTAAGGCGCGGTAGAGTAAGCGATCTTCGCTTTTCTTAAGTCGTAGAGTGGCATTATGTTGGTTTTGTAACGCTTGGAATTTTTGTTTCCGCTCCCAGTTAATGCGATCTGCGAGGCCTAGAGAAAGTAGAATAACTTCGATGGTTGCGCCAATTTGTATGCCATAGGTAGTAAAGGCATTGCTGGGTATAGCCCCCATTAATGATAGGGTGTAGCTGATGACACCAATAAATAACATGCTCCAGGCGACCAGGAAAAAGCCGGCAGGACGGGAGCCTTTACGCCAGCAATAAAATGTAACGGCAGGTATGATCAGAGACACAATATTGGCATATAAGACATTGGCAATGCTGTGAAACGTTGGAATAATAACGATGGAGGTAAAAATAGCGCCGCCAACCAAAGCGAGCACGGAGAGTATTTGATTGCCGATAACGGTGTAACGTTTTACTTTTATGAAATGGCGTACAAAGAATAGCCCCATTGTTACACTGAAAGTAGATAGAAGTTGTGCGGAGCGCTGGTTAACTTCGGGGTGTTCTGGCCATAGATATAAAAAGCCGAAACCACTCATGGCTAAAAAAGTGCCTGCAAGCCCACCAATATAGAGAATGTAATAAAGATAGGCGCGACCACCAATCGACAACATCAGAAAGAAGTTGTAAAGGATCATGGCAAAAATGCAACCATAGAAGATGCCTGTAATATACTGGGCAGAGGCATCTTGTGTCAGAAAATATCGAGCGGAGTACAGGGTGAGTGGGATCTGAACGGTGCCACCTTTTCTTGACACTTCCATATAATAAACATTACTGTCACCGGGTTTTAGGGTGAGAGGGAAGATGAAATTATTATGGGGGATTTCTCGTGTACTAATCGCATTTTTGTAACCGATAGCCCGTTTTATCAGTGTGTCATGTGGTTGATGTTGTTCGTACAGTGTGACAACTTCTAGCGTTGCGAAGGCGAGTTCCAGTATCCACTCTTGTTCTTTTGCATTGTTATTTAACCCGGGTTGAGGCGGGCAGGTGAGTTCAAACCGCAGCCAGTAGGTAGCGTCGCTGTGACCGAAATTTAATACATTTTCGTTGCTGACAATAAAGTGTTTTTGAAACTCGGGTTGACGAATGTGTTCGATAGAATATTGGCTATCAATATCTTCAAAATAAACCAGGTGTTTACCTAGGGGGATTTCTTGAGTGTTACGCGTGATTTCGACAGAATGCGCAACTACCGGAAATATTATGCTAAGTGCTGCGCTTAGTATTATTAGGCATAAGACTGCGCTATGCCGCTCTTTTCTTGGTGAAAGAGGAGGGGCAGTGTTTAGGGTGCCAATATAAATGGTGTTGTATATAGTGGAAAGCAACAATAACCTATTGAATTTTAACTAAAATATTTAGTATCACACAGTGTTTGTGAGTGCATCAATTAAAGTATAGCTGAAGATTAGGTGACTAAAGGTTCGCTTAGCTTTAGGTAATAGGACGGGACAGGGATTTCGTTTATGAATCAAAGTATTGCTGAAGAAACATTGATTAAAAGTGTGGTATCGGAAGCTGCTGTGTCCGATGGAGAAGTGCTGCCAATATTTCACTTGTTGGATTTAACGACGCAATTCCATTCAATGGCTTTTGCCATGATGGCTATGTATGTGGTTTTGGGGTTCAAGCAGTGCCGTTACAATCAGTCCGGCATTTGGAATTTGGCGCTAATACTATGTATGTTTGCTTATACTATTCGTGCGATGTTGGTGGGCTACTTTCCCTCAGTAGCCCATGTTTTTAATAGCGTTGAGTATATGACCCCGGTGTTTTTTATGATTTGTATGCGGGTGAATTTTGATGATGATTTTGTGTTTGGCTGGGTGGAACGTTGTGTCCTTGGTACGGTGGGGGTGTTGGCTTTTCTGTTTGCGATCTATGAATATATTGGCACGTCAGAAGCCATGTACAGTTTTCAGCGGCAAAGTCGATTTGCACTGGATGCATTAGCGGTTATTTGGGCGTATTGGTGTGTTATTCACACCTGGTCTGATGATCTTGTCGCTCGCCGTCGATTGGCGAGGTTGTTTTTTGTGGCTGGATTTGGCCCCGCTGTCGCTGCCGGTATTATTTTATACTTTTTATCGATATTTGAGGGGGTGGGGTTCGCTTTTCATGTGGATATGTTTGTTAGTGGTGCGATGTTTTTGTTGGGACTGGTAGGGGTAATTTTCTTTGTTGATGTGGGCCCTGGCTTTTTAGGTGGGACGGCTAATCAAGGTAGGGGTCAAGAGAGTGGCCAAGAGAGTGATCAAAAGAGTATTAAGGAGGGAGATCAAGAGACTTTAGTGTTGGGTAAACCAACTGAGCAAGCTGATAAGGCAGAAGGAGCAGAGCAAGCAGAGCAAGCAGAACAAAAGGATGAACCTTTAGAACTCGAAAATACACCTAATTTAACTTTTTTGAACACACTTGAGCAGATAACTTTAGGTCAATCTCGTTTCAAAGAAATGGGGATGACTTTGGCGACATTGGCGCAATATGTCCAGGTTCCAGAATACCGATTACGAGCGGTTATCAATGGTGATTTGGGGTATCGAAATTTTAATGCTTACCTCAATCATTACCGTGTTCGCTGTGCTTGTGAGCTGTTAGCAGAGCCTGGGAACCGGGACAGTATTTTAGATATCTCCATGGAATGTGGCTATAAGAGTTTGTCTACGTTTAATAAAGCCTTTAAAGATATCACCTCATTAACCCCGTCAGAGTATCGAAAAAAGCGGGCTTCGTGACAGTATTTTTGTTTTGACAAATCTATCAGTTTATTTTCATTTTATTTTTTAACCTGTTGTATTTATTATTCTTTCTCTGTTTTTCAAACTGACGAATTTCTTTAAAAAGTAAAATTGTAGAAATTCGTCATTGGTTTTTGAAGAATTGAGAAGAAGCCTTGCCTCGCCCCCTGCACACTGATGTAACAACACTGATGTAACAACACTGAATAACAAAAATAATAATAAGGGTGTGGACGGTATCATGAGAAAGGATTTAGGTGTTATTGCGCTAATACTTAGTAGTTTTGTCACATCCAACAGTTGGGCTGTGTTGATGGAAAATCTTGCCATTGGTAGCCCTAAAGCGTTGGGGTTGGCGAATGCCGTTACCGCTTCCCCCCCTGGTATCGAATCAATACATTTTAACCCTGCTGGGTTGAGCCGTGTCGAGGGGAGGCAGCAGTCAATTAATGTTGTGTACGGGGATTTTGGTATCACCCTCGATTTTGGTAAAAGAACCCAAACACGACAAGCGTTGTTAGATCAAGCGGAGAGCTTGGGTCATGATCTTGACGTCGAGTTTCCAGACGGTTTTTTTGATGATGAAGCGTATATGACTTCAAGTGAAACGTCTGGAATGACCATCATGCTGCCTGGCTTAGGGATGACAGATTTGATGGCTCCTATGTCACTTGTTGGCGGAGTATCCGTTAGCCCTCCTGGAGGTGATATTACGTTTGGTACGGCTGCTTATACGACGATGGCCGCTGGATTTAGGCGTGAAGATGACGACCCTGGGCGCTTTATAGGCCAGCGTTTTTCAATGATTGATTTAGTGTATTTTTCTCCAACCGTGGCCGTTGATGTGAGCGATACGCTTTCGGTGGCAGCGACGATAACTTTCAACTACGGAGGTGTTGGTTTGGATATGCCTTTGCGTGTACCGCATTTGGCACAAATGGCGATACCGTTTTTACAGTTAAGTAATTGTGATCTATCTAACCCGGGAGGTGTGGGCTGTGAAAATCTTCCGTTGTATGAGCAGCTCGGAGAATTAAGTGTTGAGGCTGAGCACGGACTGGCATTTGGTTTTAACTTTGGACTGTTATGGGAGGCGACACCCTGGTTAACCTTTGGGGTTGTCTATCAGTCTGAGGTTGATTTGGAGATGGAGGGTGAATTTAGTTGGGAAAATAGCGACCAATGGATGGCGTTTGTTGGATCGTTACGTAAGGACCCGGCTATTCGGCTGGCGATGGATGTTGTGGGTGTAAGGGGTGAAAAAAGGGTTGAGGGCGATGTCGCCATTGCGTTAACCATGCCAGAGCATCTAGCGCTGGGAGTGAGTGTGCTGTTAACCCCAAAGCTTCGTGTGAATGTCGATTATAAATTTACCGGTTGGTCTGCTTGGGATGAATTGGTCATTGAGTTATCTAAAACCACTGATCTAATGGCGATTGCCAGTATTGGTGAGTTTAGCGCAGGCGAGGGGGTGTCTTTGAAAATCCCACTGGGGATGCAGGATACCTGGAATCTTGCCGTTGGGCTTGAGTATCAATATAACGATCAATGGGTATTACGAATGGGGGTTGAAGATAGACCCACATCAATACCTGAGGATATAAAAACACCCTTGTTACCTTTGGGTGATGGGTTGTTGCTTGGGTTTGGATTTGGATACGAGTCGGTATCCGGTGCTGTTTATGATGTGGGGCTTTCCTATTTTGAGAGCAAGATCAGTATGCCGGGAAATACCAGTGACTTTGGTAACAGTGAGGACCCGACCAAGCTGATTTATAACCCTTATCCAGGGCAAGATATTGAGGCGACAACAACGGTCGTTATGTTTGAAATGGGTGTTCAACGACCATTCTAGTGAAATTTAAGAAATCCGTCGGTCATTTTTGATGATTTAAGAAGACGACGTGTGTTGGTTATCTTCATAGTCTGGGTTCATTGTTATTGGAGGGCATCATAATGAGAGCACTATTTTATAAACTCATTTATACAGAAATTCCAGAAGATTTTACTCATCAATGGATTAGGCCACTGTCGATTGTTTGGGGTATTGCAACGGCAGCATTATTATACGGATTGTTGTTTTTGTTTGGATCATTGGATGCTTTTCAGGCGTTCTATCATTATTTTGATACGCCAGGAAAAGAAGGTTTGCTGTATTTGTTTTTGTTAGTTACATTTTTGGGTGTTAGTTTTCGAGCGTATTTTGCTGTTACGAGTATTACGCAACACGATGAACATGTAGGTTTTGTGTTGGAGGATCGGTATGTTACTTTTGTAATCAGCTCGGTCATTATGCAAAATATTCTGATGGGTGTGTTGACGGTTTTTATTGGATTGCTTCTTTTTTTCTTCGGTTATTCGGCATTTGATGCTTTCGAACTGAGCTTTCTTAGTGATTTTTTTCAACGCGTTGTTGATGCAGTGCCAACCCTGGTACAGCTGCCTTATTGGCCGGCATTGATTGTGACATATCTGGTTATTACGTTGAGTGAATATGGCTGGCACCGAATGGGACATGAGTCGCGGTTGTTGTGGTTGCTTGCGCATCGGCCACATCATATTTCTACGACATTATGTTCTGCCACCGTAGTGGAAGCTGACCCTGCGTTTCCGTTAGGTTTATTATGGAAAACCATTGCATTAGCATTAATCGGAAGTGTTATTGCTAAGTTGTTTCACCAAGGTAATACTTTTTTTATAGAACTGGCAATGTTGCGGATGGGGTGGGGGATTACTGAGATATTTAATCATACCTCTGCTTTTTATGCGCGAATTTTAAAAAACAAGTGGATGTATTCAGTGATGACATTTTTTGGTAGTGGGCCTTATCATATCCTGCACCATTCATCGTTGCCAGAACATGCTATGGCAAATTTGGGTGGAGGTGTTTTTCTGATGTGGGATCGTGTTTTTGGTACATATTTTAAACCAACCGAGAAAATCCCACCCTTAGGATTAACTGGTCAGCCGGACATTTATCTGAACCCGCTAAATATGGCACTTTCGGGTTTGTTGCAGATCGTTTATGAATTAAAGAATAACAAAGGGGTTGTTGTTCGGCTTAAAATTTTATTTGGGGGGATATTTTATGCCCCACCTGTTAGCAAGAGTTTTATTAAAAAGCCGTTGCTGTCGGAGCAAGGGGCAGAAATGTCATTGAAGCCAATTGATTTATCAATGATCGAAAGAGCTAATAAAACCAACATGGCGGAGTCATCGTAATGAAAAAAATAGCAATATCTTGTATTACTATATTATCCTTCCTTTCCGTTTTAATGGTGGTTTACAGTTATCACCCCGAAGTTAACCTGGAGGTGATGAAGAAAAAGTATCAATATTCCAACTCAAAATACGTCAATGTTAATGGACTTTGGGTACATTATTATGAGAAGGGGGCTGGAGATACGTTATTGCTACTTCATGGTAACGGCGGAAATATACACCATTTTGATGAGGTAACAGAGGAGTTAAGTCAGCACTTTAAGGTCATTTCACTGGACTATTTAGGGCATGGTTTAACAGGGGCTGATCCTGCATTGGATTATAGTAATCAAAATATGTTGGCATTTTTGGAAGCATTTTTTGATACATTGAATTTAGGTAAAGTACATATCGCCGGTAATTCTATGGGAGGGTATTGGGCAATGTTATACGCTCAGGAACACCCTGAAAATATAGAGAAGATTGTACTGTTGGATGCTTATGGTGGTATATGTCAAAATTCGGACTATGCCCCACACTTTATGCCTGAGAATCTACCCTTTGCTGAGACAATTACCTCCTACCTTTTTCCACGATTTATCGTTCGCTCGGAGTTTGAAAAGAACGTTTATTCTGCAGACTCAGCAACTGATAAGCTGGTTGATTTACATTACGATATGTTTTCAATTACCGGAAATCGGATGTACAGGAAGTATTTTTCTCAATATGAACACCCTAGAGATTTGATTAAAGGCGGGGCATTAACGCAACCTATATTGATGTTGTGGGGAGAAAAGGACGCCGTGCATAATTTATGTGAAGCCAATGATTTGGTGAGCCGGCTTGACCCTGAACGTTTTACGGTGATGAAAGACGTTGGCCATTTACCTATGCTTGAAAGCCCAAGGATAGTAGAGGAATCAATGTTGGATTTTTTGAAAGGATAAATTTACACGGTGCTCATGCTCGCAGATTATCGTAGCGAACATGAGCATTTAGGGGCTATTTGAAGGTCATTTGAAGGTCATTCGACGGTTATTCGGATTCTGTATTGTTATCAAATATCTTACGTAGCGCAGGTAGGTGTTTTGCTACGAGGGCGGTGTCTTCAGAAGATGCGCTGTCCATGGTTTTAAATGCAGCTTGGCTTTGCTCCATCATTTGCATCATCATTTTTTGTTGTTCTGGTGGTAGATTGGCGTTCTTAAGTTGTTCCATTGATGCTTTCATTTGAGCCTTCATGCCGGGGTTTTGCTGTTCCATCATGGCATTCATTGTTGCGCTAAAAACACGATTGCTGATCTCTGCCCACTGTTCGACGGATGTAAAGCCATTTTTAGTTAACATCGTGTTGTATTCTTTGTAATAACCGTTGGCCTTTAACATGGGGGCGACATTATTAAACCACTCTCCCATAGTGTCTCCCCCTTCTTTTTTATTTTTTAATGCTTGAGCTTCAAATTCCTTCTCGTGCTTATCGCCCCACGTTTGTATTTCAGGCCATGCATTAATCCATTGGGTAACTTGTTTGTCGGTGAGGTCCGCGGCAACAGCAGGGGAGCTGACAAGTGATGTGCTGATGGTTGTGACAATGAACATACTAAGAGCGAACTTAAGAACATTTAGTTGCTTGAATAGTTGTTCAAATAAACGGGCTGTTATTAGTTTCATAAGGCTTCCTGGCGCAGAACGTGGATAAAGAATGTGGATAAACAGTTTGATCTGTTATCGAGAGCTCTGCGCCAGTGTATCCCTTGAATTGTTGTTACGCTAGTGAGGAGGGTGATTGGGGTGGGTTGCTAGCGATTTTTTGTGATGGTGTTCTTGTACTCCACCAGATGCCAATGAGTAATATCACTTGTACCACAAGTCGAACACTGAGAAAGGCTTCTGGTACTTCAGGAAATAACTCAGGGTGCATCCACATGTGGATGTTTGCGGGAGTTACGGCAAGGGTCAGTAGGAACAGGCCGTTGCCTGCCCATTGTCGTGTGGCAAATAGTAGGATGCCTAGCGCCCCTAGTATTTCAAATACACCGCTGATATAGACAATCTCTAGGTGATAAGGCAGGTAGGGAGGCATGATGTTGACAAAAAATGCGCTATTCACAAAGTGGCCGACACCGCCACCAAAAAACCAAATAAAGACGATACCAAGGGTGATTTTTTTGCCGGTGCTTAGTTCGTTGCTAGAGGTCGTATTTGTCGTATTGTCAGACATGCTTTACAGGCTTCCTTTGTGTTGTTGTGCAAATTCGAGTATTGGGGTGATAACGGCGTTTTCTCGTCGCGCTTTATGATGATTGGATGCGCTTAATAGGTCAACATGATCATAACCTTTGGCAACAATCAGTGTTCCCAATGGGTCGGTATTGTCATCAACCTTGGCGAGGCCTCGTTCACCCGCTATTTCTAATAAAGGTTTGTTTCTGGCAGCTTTTGCGTGCCAGAAGTTTAGGCCTGCAATAGGGCTAGGTTGGGATATAGCATCAAGCTCCAGTCCAACCCGTGCTGACATGTACCACTCTGCGAAAGTGCCGGGGCCTTGGTAGATACTTTTGGCAAATAACACAATGTCGGTCACTTCCTCTTCTTCCGTTGTATTGAGATGTACATCATTTTGAATATCATCAAAGTTGACCCAGGAATACAGTGGTGCAGTGGGGGGTGTTTCGACGTTGTCTGAGTCTTTCATGGAGTCAGTGGGAATGTAGAGGGTTTCATCGCTGAGTAGGTTGGCTAGGTCGGGGGCAATAAAGTTAAGAATGGCACTAAGGGTTGGATTCAGTGGAAAGCTCTTTTGGGTGATGTTCCCCCCTTGTAAAAAACCGACACTGGCTTGTAGGATGCCAACGGGCATAAAGTCATCGTCAAACACGGCACCTAGTAATGCTTGGTTGGTGTAGCGAAAATCTCGTATGCCGGTATTGCTGTTAAGAAAATCACCAATTGATCGGGCATGTATTAGCTTTAACATGAGGTTGGTTGTTGAGCCAATGGGTAAATCTCTAACCAGAGTGGCTTCTTCATCAGGGGACCAGTCTGCAACCATTGCGAGCATTTCTAGCAAGAAAAATGTTTCAGTATCAAGCCCTGGCATTTCCATGATTCGAGAGCTCTTTCCTTGTACCAGCTTTTCGATGTCTTGCTGATATCGTTGGTTAGCTTTATCGTTTGCATCCACCATAAAGCCATCTTGCCCATAATCGAGATGACGATCTAAGGTTTCATCTTTCGGGGTGACGTCGATATCAAGACGAATGAACCCGGCAGCTTGATTGTACCCTGCATCATCCGAGGTATTTAGATCACCATCAAAGTCCCAGCCAGCAAAGCTGTGGGTTAATAACCCTCCTAGGGAGTGTCCGCCAATAAAGACTTTTTCTTGGCGTTGAATAGGGTCGGGTACTAAGTGGGATAATACCGCCATCAGGTCTTCTTGTACGAGGGCTAGCCCCATGTCAGATAACCAGGGTAGGTCGCTGCTAGACTTTATGCCTTCAAACTTTTTATCGTTAATGCTGCTTTGGTTGTAGTAGTAATCAACGGCGAAACTGATGTCTTTTTGTTGTTCTGCTTCTTCAAGCCCAGCTAGATCTCGTAAGCATTGATCTCTTCGGTCTAGCACAATGACTTCGGCTATTTGATGTTGCTGTTCAAAGGCCTCTAATACCAATTGCTCTGCCAAATAATTAAAGGCGCCTGCTCCGGCAAGGAGGCCTGGCATAAAGAAGAAAATAGTATCAGCATCTTTGGTTTCACGTTGATAGGGTTGGTTGTTGGTATCTAATGTGGGTGTGTAATGCAAGAACTGTACATTGTGACACTCTTCAGGAATATTGGGGAATTGGCTCGTAAAGGGGGAGGTGAGCTGACCTTGCTTTATAACAACGGCCTGTATGTTGTCGTTATTATTTGTGTCGTTGTCTTCGTTATTTGAATTGTCATTATTGTTATTCTCGTCGGCTGTTTCCGTTGCTCGGTTGGTACTGTCGCCGCTTGATGAGCCATTTCCACAGCCAATGCTCGTGCCAATAAATAGGGTTACTAATAAGATGGCGACATGTTTTCTAGAGTGCAATAAAGAAGATAATGAAGAGGGTAACAAAAATGAGGTGTTAAGCATGGTGACCGTTCCTTTGGGCAGGCTCTTATTCTAATTTGCGGGCAGTATCCTATGGGGAGTAACTAGCGATAAGAGTCTGCTAAGGCCGAGATTGAGGCTTAGTTAAGATTGAAAGTTTTATAAATTTGTTAGCTAGCGAGAGGTATTATTTCTATGTCTCTATAAAATGCATGAAAAACAATGAGTTAAGTTGTTTATGTGCGTGGAGTCTGTTTGGGACAATAGGGTTATAAAGGGCCTGGATTGCTGATAAGCTAACACTAGTGTGGGTGCTTTCGTATAGAAACAATGTGAGAGAGTAGGGTAAAGAACATTAACGAGGAGTGTGCTTGTGGGGCAGATGATCAATACCGAAGAAAAATTGGTACCGTTAAATAATTATCCCGCCGGTTTAATTCGGATGATGCAAGAGCAAGGCGTTGGTTTAGCAGGTCTGCTTCAAGATACGGATATTACGGAAATTCAATTACAGGACTTTTCTGCGCATATCTCTTATGCCCAATATACTCAGCTTATTGTGAATTCATTGCGAGCATTTTCGAAACCGGGTTTAGGTTTGCATTTAGGAAAGTACCTTCATATTGCTAGTAATGGCATGATGGGTATTGCGGCCATGACGAGTAACACATTAGCAGATGCGTGTGAGATTCAGTTGGCGTATTACAAAGCCCTCTCGCCATTAATGGTGGTGGATATGCATATCAGTGAAGGTAAGGTGCATTTTCAAACCCATGAGGCGTGGGGAGCGGGGCGTTTATTACCATTGGCGGTTGAATGCTTGTTTACGGGAATTTATCACAACGCAAAAATGATGTTGGGGGTGGATCATATTGAATGTGAAATACGTTTGGCGTATACGGACCCTGGTTATGTAGAGACTTATACTGATATTTTGGAAAATCCGGTGCAGTTTGGGTGCGTGGTGAATCAGTTATCCATTGATGAAAGCTTGTTGGCTCTCCCTTTAACGTTTAGAGACCCTAATACTTGTCAGATGGCTAAACAACACTGTCAGCGAGAGTACGCTGGAGCGGCAGCGCGCCAAAGCTTGGTAACAAGAGTGCGCCGTGTTGTGCATTACGAACTAGACCGTTGGCAGGTTCTTGAGGGGCACGCGCCACCATTAACATTGGTGTTTGTTGCAGAAGAATTGTTTATGAGTCCACGGACGCTAAAGCGTAAGTTGAGTTCATTAGGTACGAGTTACCAAAAGGTGAAGGAAACTATTTTATTGGAACGTGCCGATGCGATGTTACAGGATACAGGCATTACGGTGGCGGATATCGCTCAGCGTTTACAGTTTTCGGACACTGCAAATTTTCGTAGGGCATTTAAACGTTGGACGGGAAAAACACCTCTAGCGCACCGGCAAGAATTTCTCAGCTTCACCCCAAGGAACGGGTTTGCTGAATAAAAAACCTTGGGCGTAATCACACCCGGAGGATGCTAAGAAGTCGAGTTGTTGTGTCTCAACGCCTTCAGCAATAACTTTTTGCCCTAAGGAATGAGCCATCTGAATAATGGCTCTGATTATCGCTTCGTCATTTGTATCTTCGCCAATGTCTCTGATAAAACTCTGATCAATTTTAAGGTAATCAATAGGGAATTTCTTTAAGTAACTTAAGGACGAATAGCCGGTTCCAAAGTCATCAATGGCAATGGTGATACCCGCTTTGCGTAAATCGTTTAATTGACGAATGACATCCATTGGGTCATCCATTAATGCGGATTCTGTTAATTCCAATTTTATATGGTTTACCGCTATTTTATTTTCCGTTAGTAGCGTTAAAATTTGTTCGGAGAAGTTTTTTTGTTTGATCTGTTTGGCTGCAACGTTAATGGCAATGGTGAGATTGTTTCTTGCATCGCTGTAATTACCAGTGAACCATTGGTTTGCTTGTTGTCCGGCTTTTAGTAGCATAAATTGGCCAAGATCTTCAATTAACCCAGCTTCTTCTGCAATTGGGATAAATACTCCGGGTGAAATCATTCCTTTGTCTTTATGATTCCATCGAGCCAGAGCTTCAAAACCTGAAATTCTATTTTCTGCAATGTGAATAATAGGTTGGTAGTAGGGGAGTATATCGCAACCCTTAATAGCCAGACGAAGTTCGTTGGTAACTTCAATGTGACTTTGAATGCGCATGTGCATGTCATTATCAAAAAATTTGAAGTTATTACGACCACTTTTTTTAGCATGATACATGGCGGTATCGGCTGCTTTTGTGAGAGTAATTGCATCGGTTCCATGTTCTGGAAAGCTGGCAATGCCAATGCTGGTTCCAATGTATGCATCTTTTCCAAACAAATAAAATGGTTGAGAGAAAACGTCAATAATTTTTTGTGCGACATTGGCGGCGTCATTAATGCTGGTCATTTGTTGTAACACGACAGCAAACTCATCTCCACCGAGTCGAGCAATAAGGTCCGCATTTCGTAATACGTCTTTTAGCCTTTCTGATGCTTGTACAAGTAATAAATCCCCTGCGTCATGGCCTAATGTATCATTGATATCTTTAAAGTGATCAAGATCAAGAAACATGACGCACAAATTGTCGCCAATTCTTTGGCAGTTTGCGGTCAGTTTTTCTAAAAACTCCCAATATAGAGTGCGATTCGATAAACCGGTAAGTTGATCGAATTTTGCAAGATTTACCAGCTGGCTTTCAATTTCTTTACGTTCAGATATGTCTTGAAAAATTATGACACCACCTTTACGTTCGTCATCTTCGATAATTGAAGATTGCGTATATTGTACGGGGAATTGCGCTTGTTTGTTTCGCCAAAAAAGGGAGTTATCATCCTGATTACATTGGTTTTCTTTAAAGGTTTGCACAAACTCGGATGCCATCCAGTCATTGTTGTTGCTTAGGGGGTCGATAAAGTCCTTTATGGATTGTCCGACGATATCGTTTCGTTTGGCTGTGAGTAATGTACAGGCAGCGGTGTTAACAAAGGTAATAACATTCTCAACATCTAGACCGATAATGCCTTCTGCAGTGAAATTAAGCAGTTGTTCGTGTTGGCGTTGTAAAAATCGTACTTGTGCCAAGGCTTCTTCGGTGCTTTTTCTTTCATTAAATAAGGCAAGTAAGATGTTAAGTTTGCTGAGGAGGATGTCTTCATCAAAAGGTTTGCTAAGATAATCAATCGCGCCAACCTCATAGCCTTGTCGGATGTAGCCTTCTTGGTTTCCTGCTGCAGTAATAAAAATAATGGGGGTGAGTCTGTGAAATGGCAGATTACGGATTTTTTCTACGCATTCGAAGCCATTCATTCGTGGCATATTAATATCCATTAAAATGGCGGCGTATTCATTCTCCTTTGCCAATTCGATTGCGTCCTCTCCACTTAACGCGCGGTCAAAAGCTGAGGGTAGTGTTTCTAGTGCCATTTCCAATAGACTAAGGCATTTCTATGTCGTCAACAGCAAGAATTCTAGTAGTCATAAGGCCGTGCGCGTCCGTGATGCTTTAGCGAGATTATCATTTCAGTAAAGCATAAAATTCAAGCGTTTGTCGTTATATGGGTGATGGCCAGTTATACGTTGCTTTAAATGGTTAATTCTGAGCAGTTGACAGTATTTGCATCTGGGCATTATTCCTATGGGCTATAGTTAATGCATTATCGTTTGGTTTATGACTATACCTGTGTGTAAGGGGAACGTATGAATAAAACGTTGGTGAAGCGCTCGGTGTCATCCCGGATTGGAAATAGTGATTTCTCGATGATGCGCCAACTTTTACCTAATCAACCTTGGTGGCAGAATTTAGAGACCAATTTTTACAAATTTCCTGATGATTTTGAGTTGAACGTTAGAACACAAGCGATTGTCAGGGGTACCGCTGCCATCGATGTGGTGTTACGTACTGCGGTGGCTACGTTGGCTTCGGTGTCAGCACTGCCGGTAAGTGCTTCACCTGCCAAGTTAAAGCGGGATATGGATGATAGTGAAATTTATAGCGAGAAGGCGAAGATAGGAGACCCTGCATTATTTTTTAAAAAGCCACTTGGCGGAGTGGTGGTGCATGAGGGGCCTGCCGCATGGCCACACTTTCGCCCCAAAAATGGTACTTGTATTCAACTCAGTTTTGATAGTCCGTTTGTGCCAACGAACCCACGCTTGCGAGAGGGGTATCGCAAAAACTCCCATAATATGAAGGCGATAGCACAATATTGGCGACACGACAGCGGGCCGCGACCTACGATCTGTGTTATTCATGGTTTTATGGCGGATCCTTATTGGCTGAACAGTATGTTCTTAGGGTTGCCTTGGTTTTATAAGCAGGGTTACGATATTTTACTTTATACCTTGCCTCATCATGGTCAGCGTAAAACAGTAACGGCTCCTTTTAGCGGTTATGGTTATTTTTCAGGTGGTATTGCTCACATTAATGAGACGGTTGCACATTCGGTTCATGATTTTCGAATTTTTATGGATTACCTCGAAGGTCAGGGTGTGGAGAAAATGGGCGTGACAGGCATTAGTCTTGGCGGTTATACCAGTGCGTTGTTGGCTGCGGTTGATGATCGTTTGTATTTTTCTATTCCCAATGTGCCGGTGGTGAGTTTGTTTGATTTGGTGTTGCAGTGGTTTCCCGCGAGTTGGGTGATTAAGTTGGGTATGGCACTGGGTGGTGTGGGGGTACATGAGGCGAGAAACTTGATGGCAGTACATTGCCCGCTGACGTATAAGCCCCTGATTCCTAAAGAAAGGTTATTTATTATCGGAGGGGCGGGAGACCGTTTGGCCCCCCCGAAACATGCTCGTTTACTGTGGGAGCATTGGGATGAATGTTTAATTCACTGGTTTCCAGGTAGTCATGTCTTGCATTTTGATCGAGGCTTGTACTTACGAGAAATGCGTAACTTTATGAAACGCATTGATTTTTCTTGGTAAATGCAACTTGATCGTAGGCGTTGTGCTTAGCCAGTCTCTAAGGTGTAATTATGTCAAAATATGGGGTGTGATGAATTGATCGATATCAGATAAATTTACCTGCTACGCTTTAGTTGGAGGTTTTTTTATGAGTGATGATAAGGACGGTTTAAAGAAGTGGGTGAGGCGCCTCAATGAAGAGGAGTTTCCCCTTTTTGCCCATACAGCAAGAAGTATAGCGTCGTTATCTACTGATGATGAAGCATCTGTTCATGAGTTGGCACAGGTGATTTTGGGTGATAATGCCATGACCGCCAGAGTGTTGCGGATGGCTAATAGTGCTTACTACAACCCTTTGAATCAGCGCATTACTACGGTAAGTCGAGCTATTGTGTTATTGGGGTTTGATGTGGTGAGAAGCATCGCTTTATCGATTTCACTTATTGATACCGTATTAACTGGTGGACGGCATGACGCGGCGTTAGGCGAATTAGTTAAATCATTTCATGCTGCGATTCAGGCGAAGGAATTTGCTAGTGTTCGTAAATCGTCAAATACGGAAGAGGTCTTTATTGCGGCGTTATTGAATCGATTGGGAGTCGTGGCTTTTTGGTGTTTTCCTTATGGTAACGATGAAGCGTTAATTGACGCTTATGCATCAACTTCGCAACCTGAGGATGTAGAGAATGCAGAGAAAGAGGTATTGGGGTTTACCTTGGAGCAGCTCACCTCTGCGTTATCAAAAGAGTGGCAATTAAGTTCATTGCTTATGAAGGCGTTAAGTCATTCGGATACACGAAATAAGAATATTCTTGATATAGAGCGAGGGTTTCGGATAGCCAATTCGGTAGAAAAGGGTTGGGACGCTAAACCGGTGATATCGGTGTTGGAAGAAATTAGTGAGGAGATTAATAAGTCGTTAAAAGCAGTTAAAGATATCGCCTATGATAACTCGCAAAAAGCGATGCGCATGATTGAAAAATTTGGCATTCAGATCGCCGGTCAATTTATACCGCCGATGCAAGAAGATGCTGTATCGGGTATGGCATTCGTGGGTAAAAAAACAGATGATGGGGCGGATTTGCAATTGGATATCCTTCGTGAATTGTCAACGATGCTTAGCGAGCAGGTAGATTTGAATACGATTCTTGTCACGGTGCTGGAGGGGATTCTTCGATCATTGGGCATGGATAGGGTTGTGTTGGCTTTGATGGTGAAAAAGGGGGAGAGGTTGGCGTCAAAGTTAGTTCTAGGTGAAGGCCGTACTCAATTTGAAAAATCTTTTGATTTTCCGCTCAACGAAAAAGATAATGTTTTCACCCATCTATTTGAGCTAAATGAACCGTTATGGATGGATAGAAAAATGCGGGCTGATTTGGGGCCGTTGTTAACACCTGATATTTACAATGCAATTGGCCAAGTGGAATTTTTTGCGGTACCTATTTGTGTCGCAGGTAAACCTAGAGGTGTGATTTATGCAGACCGTTCTTTAACACGAGAGCCGTTAGAAAAGCATGCGTTTTTAACGTTCCGTCATTTCTGTGAGCAAGCCAATATCGCTTTTACGATATTGGGCCGATAGCGCTATCTACTTCAGCCTTAATCAGTATTATCCAACGTCAGACAACGAATGCTTAAGGGCCCCTTCATCAACAAAAATCGCCATGTTTTTAGTTCGCCGAATAATCGAGGAAGGACTCATTCCTAACATATCCTTAAATACATGGTTGAAATGAGATGCGTCTGAAAAACCGGCTTCTAACGCGGCTTCGGTAATAGATCGACCACAGGCAAGTAACGTTGCGGTGACAAAAAGTCTATGCCATAAGCGAAAGCGGCGGATTGGGATGCCTGTCGTTGCTTTAAATAAACGCTGCAATGTGACTTCTGATACACTGATACGTTTTGCCATAGCTTTGTTGGTGTGATTAATCGTGGGGTCATCTTGAATAAAGTCGATGATCTCAACAATTCTAGGGTCTGTTGCGGGACGTTTCGGTGCTTCAAATATGGATGGGAACACCGCGTGCTCTAGCAAGCTGCTAGCTTCTTTTTGATCAAGCGTATGGCATAACATTTTTTCAAACGCAGCGGCTTGCATGATTTCTTTTTTGTTGCCAACGTAGATTTCACCCACTTGCTCTTTCATGGCTTGCTTTAACCGAAAAAAATCTTCGTTGTATGGGTCAAGGTAACAATTCGCAATGCGGTGACCGTTGCTATCTAGAACAAAGGTAATGCCGGCGGGTATTAGAAAGGAGTTACCGCTAATGGTTTCTCCTGAACTGCATTGGGTGATGGATATGGGGCCGTCAACACCAACCAAAAGTGAAGCCGCGCCTTGGGTAAGAGGGCTGAATTCGGGGTATTCACCAATATATAAGGTGCGTGATTTCCAAAGATACAATATGGATGGAGCTGTGATGGCATGAATCATAAGGTGACCATTATCATTTTTTATTTTTAGTATGATTTTTTATTTTTGGTAACGAGTTAAATGATACCTAAACGTAGTTAAGTAAACAAGTGTTTACTGAATGGTAATTCTACAGTGTTAACTTTACAGCTGGCAAGTGTTACAGAGTAATCCTTTGTAAGGTTCGAATATGTCTAATTCCTACAATCACAGGTGATATTTGTTTTCATATAGTAATCAATCAAAGAAAAAATAATTCAGATGAAAACCTTTTAGGTAAAGAGTGATATTTTGTCACTTATGACTACACACCTAACGTAAATAGCGTTTTTTCAAGAATTGGATAACCCGAAAATGGCCAGGGTGTCGTTATTCTATAGGACTAAGGTACTCGATTATGGAATAGTTCTTTATATAACCATTAGTTAGGTCAAAAGGTTATTGTTTGTTTTTTTGCCAGTGATATTTGGGAGTCTGTGTGTACACATAGTGTGTGTTGCTTTGTGCTTTAACCCGTTGCCAGACTATAGAGGCGTTGGACTGTGCATTAGAAAGTGTGTTTCAGACGTTATTTGGTGCCGATGGTGTGCGAGAGATGAGGTCAACAGAACCTTTCGTTAGTAATGAAAGCGGCACGCTGCGGTATATGCCTGTTTCGAGTATGGAAGATAAAATTCGAGATGTGGTCATTGATGAGTCTCAATTTTCTCCAAAAAGGCGATACCTCGATGCGATTTTAGAGGTTTATGGCAATCAGTATGAGTTATTGCTTAAAAACCAGGTAGATAAACTAACGGGATTATCAAATCGACAGTTGCTTGATGAAAAGGTCAGCCGTTTAACCGCTGGTGGTGCCACGGACAGGCGAAAAAATGAGCCTCACCGTATTGTAGTGATATTTGATATTGATCACTTTAAGTTAATTAATGATCGGTTTGGTCATTTGTATGGTGATGAGGTGCTGGTGTTAATCGCCCATATGATGAAGCTAGCATTTAGAACGGATGATTGGTTGTTCCGTTATGGAGGGGAGGAGTTTCTTGTCTTTTTGAATAACGTCGATATTGATCAGGGGCGTTCGGCGATTAATCGTTTTCTTCACCAGGTGGAAAGTCATGACTTCCCGCAAATAGGTAAGGTGACAATTTCTTGTGGTTATACGTGTTATAAGTCCAATGAGAGTTTTTCGACAATTTTTGATTGCGCGGATAAAGCACTCTATTTTTCAAAAGGGAATGGCAGAAATCAGTCACGATTCTATGAAGACCTGGTGGCGAATGGTGATATTGAATCTACTGAGCGAGATAGCGATATAGATTTGTTTTAGGGTATAGGCTATCACGACTTATTTCTTATTTCCGTTAAGGCGGCTTCCTATGAAAGGTAACAAAATTAATAGGGTGATGATTGACTTGATGATAGGTGTATAACGTATTAAAGATGTCAACATATTATGTCTCCGATCAAGCAGCTTGGCTAAAGAGCCACGATTCCCTGATGACCTACAGGCCGCGCTGCCATTCTTCTCGTAAATGAATAGAACCAGGTCGTTGAATCGCATCGTCCACTTGTTGTAGTAATGAGGCTTTGTCTTTACCGAGCACACCTTTCAGTACAAGATAATTGGATGCATGGTCACTGCGGAATATGGTGCTTTTTAAATTAAGATTTGCCAATAATAAGCGAATCTCTTTGAATAGTTCTTGCTGTTCCAATATCTCAAATGATTGGTTAAATCCTTCTTGAACTCGTTCTAGACCCGTAGGAAAAGATACCACTAGAGTCGATAGATATTCTGGCTGGGCTTCATTCATTAATTTTGCAGAGTTAATTGCGTGTTGCTCAGAGTAATGTTTTCCGCCCATACCATTTAGAATCATTACTGAGCTTTTCATGCCTGCTGTTTTGATTTTTTTTAGTGCGTCGAGGGATGTTTGGTAGGTTTCGCCTTTCTGTATTTTCTCTAGGACGGTGTCATCGCCACTTTCACAACCCACATACATCAATGACAGACCCAGGTCTTTCAGCGCTTGAAGGTCTTCAACGGATTTGTTTTTAAGGTTCCTTGGTAAACAATATGAAGATACTCGCTGAATATTAGGGAAGTATCGACGAATTAGCATGAGTATTTCTGTGAGCCGACGAATGGATAATGTCATCGCATCACCGTCGGCTAGAAAAATACGTCTAATTTGATGTTGATAGGGTTGAGCTTCCTGAAGGAATTTTTCAATGTCTTCAATAGCAGTGGGTTTGAATTTTTTTTGTGACGCGGTGTACATATCATTACTAGTACCTAAAAAAACATACTATTTGACAATGATGACGCTGTAGGTCTTGTATCAAGCGAGTTTAGTTCTTGGGGCATATAGTATGCGTACTATTGAAATGTACTATTTCCGTTAAAGGTATCATTCCCATTCTTGCCGCAATGGCATTGATCCTGGCTTGTTAAGGGTGAGGTCGGTTAGCTGCTTATCAGTCCCAGAGTTTCTTTCAGGACTAAATAGGATTCTGTCAAAGCTAAGACGGCTGTTTTCCTGCTAAAAACAGCGCCAGTTCCCTGTTGGGTATTGGCGCTGTCGGGATATGCCATGAGGTTTAACGCTATTCTAATCCTGCTACCAGCAGGCTCAAACAGGCTAATATCAAGAATTAGACGGAGAGTTTATCCTTACCCATGACTGCCTGTAAGGGTTCAGGGATACGGATCGAACCATCACCTTCCTGATAAGTTTCCAAGACCGACAGCATAGCCCTGCCAGTGGCGATGGCGGTTCCGTTCAGCGTATGGACCAGGCCAGCCGATTTACCAGTACTGGAGGAGCGCATGCGTACTTTCATACGGCGGGCCTGATAATCGGTGCAGTTACTGACGCTGGTGACTTCACCATAGCTATCCCGGCCCGGCATCCATGCTTCCATGTCAAACTTGCGATAAGCCGATGCGCCCAGATCGCCCGTTGCATTCTCAACCACGCGGTAGTGAATGCCAAGGCCGTCGAAAATCTCTTTCTCAATATCCAGTATCTTTTCGTGCAGATCTTCCGCTTGGTCCGGATGAGAAAAAGCAAACATTTCTACCTTGGAAAACTGGTGGACACGATACAGGCCTCGGGTGCCGCGGCCACTACCACCAGCTTCCTTTCGAAAGCAGTGGCTAAGACCGCCCATCAGAATAGGCAGTTCGCGTTCATCAATCAAGGTATCGGCATGAATACCAGCCAGCGTAATCTCGGATGTGGCAATCAGCCCAAGGTCTGTACCATCAATAGAGTAAATCTGGGACTCTTCTCCACGCGGGTTATAGCCAGTGCTAGCAATAACCTCCAATCGGGCCATATCTGGCGTTGTGTGGACAGTAAAGCCGTGCAGCTCAAGAATATCGATAGCATATAGCTGCAACGCCAGGTCCAACCGAACGGCATCACCCTTCAAATAGTAAAAGCCCTGGCCCGCTACTCGACTGCCAGAAGCGAAATCAAACAGGTCGTGTAGTTCGCCCAGTTGCACATGGTCACGGACCTCGAAATCAAATTCGGGTCTCGCTGTTATGCCGTACTCGCGCACGACATTTTCTTCGTCTGTTGCACCATCCGGGACTCTGGGGTCAATCAGATTTGGAATGGCACCGTGCAGGTCTGATAGTTCTGTTTCTATACCGCACAACTTTCCCCGCAGGTTATCCCGCAGTTCTTTAAGGTCACGCCCTGTTTGTAGTTCTTCAGCGCTGGGACGTCCCTTAATGGCTTTCAGGGATGCTGCATGTTCATTCGCCCGTCGATTGGTTTCTTGAATGTCCCGATCTATGGCATGTGCCTGTTGGTACAGTTCCAGAAATTTATCAAGGTCGACATTCATTTTTCGACGTGAAATATTAAGACGAATTTCGTCCTGGTTATCAATTATGTAACGAAGATTAAGCATATTTTTTCAAATCTGTGGGTGGCTAGCATTCAGGGAACGCAGACACAAAATTATGGATAAGATTGCCGTGTTGTTCGCAACATGATGTCATGTAGATGAACGTGCGGCGGTTGGTCAACTACATATTCCACGGTCCGTGCAACATCTTCAGCCTCAATCAAGGGGCCAATGTTCTGCACAGCTCGTTCAAAAGCTTCAAGGTCATAACCAGATGCTTCCTGGAAATTTGTGCGAACGAAACCGGGTTGTATCAGTGTCACACGTACGCCAAGCGGACCCAGCTCTCGTCTAAGCGCTTCTGTTGCCCCATGAACGGCAAACTTCGTTGCGCCATAAACAGGATTGGTAGGAGAAACATAGGTCCCAATGGTAGACCCAATAACCACAATGTCACGGGGGGGGGGGCGTCCGTATCCTGCGCATCGTTTGATGTCATTGCCTCTGCTAACATCCGAAACTGACGAAAAGCCCCAAGAATATTTAGGTTAATCATTTCTTCCCATTTGCTTGGGTCAGAACTGGTGAAGCTGCCCGACAAGCCCCGACCAGCATTGACAACGCCGATGCAAGGCAAAACATCGAATTTATTACGGCACACGTCCAGAAGTGTTGTAACCGTATTTTCATCGGTGATGTCCCCTGTTACTGGAATGAACGTGCCCGGTGCTTCTTTGCTCCAGGCTTCAAGATCGGTCAAACGATCTCTGCTGCGTGCATTACCAATGACTGCATAGCCCTTCGATAAAAATTGCTCGGCAATTGCTCTGCCGATACCTGAACTAGCGCCGGTAACGATTGATACTCTGGTTTTCACGATAGACTTCCTTTGTCTTTTTTGCTGTTAGTTAAGTTACTCTCGGCAAGGCCGAGAACTTATGGGTTGACACCCTCAAAGGGCTTTTGTTGCGCCCGGAGCGGTACACACCAACATCATCTGGTCTCGATGAATATCGTCATATATCAGCTTTCGTCGACGCTAGTGAATGAATACCACATGGTGCTCACAATCTCATCTTGTATGCGCCAGACTCTCATAGATATAGCCTCCTGTTTCTTGGTCGAAGCAAAAGGTTACTCGACCGAGGCATCGGTCCAACCTATTCGAGTCTCCCGCATCAAAGCTTACCTAATTGATTAATTATCATTGCTTTGATGGGGTGTGGTCAAGTAAATCTGTACACCACCATAAACTATTATGCTGCTTTCTCCTCGCCAAGGCAGGGCAGGGAGAAAAATTATTGAAGTTGTGCCCTTGGTGATGATTGTAATGTTTGATGTACGCCATAATATCTCCTTCTGCATCAGCGTAGGCTTTGTAGATATCGACTAGGTTGCTAAAAATAGAATAGTTAAAACTGTAGGTTGAAGTAGCAATTTACTATCACTCATTAGTTAGCATACCGAAACCTATTATCACCAAAAAGTGCTACAGCAGATAAACCGTATTCGGAACTCAGCGTATCGACTGCACAGAATCGAGTAACGCACTAAACTCTTGCCTAATGTAAGAGGCCAAGTTATCTAAATCGGGCAGTGTATCCCTACATGCCGTCAAACTAAAATTGAGTTTTCCTGCGTAACTGACTACGGTAATATTCAGACACTGCATTTGGAAAAGCAATGATGGAGAATAAAAACTCTCTAATTTGGCTCCATTTAGATAAAGAGGTTCTTCAGAGCCGACAACATTAGAAACTATGAAATTATAGGGAATTGGAATGCCTTTGGTCAATCCAAAGATCTGACTCAATGCGAACGGAAAAGATGTTATTAGCGTATAATTACGAATAGCAGTCTTTGAAAGAGACACGAGCTTACGCTTAGATGCAATCATTGAACTATGAATACTAGACAATCGTTCCACTGGATCCCTAATGTCACTACCAACTTCACAAAGTACGTCACTTATGGCATTTCCAGTATCTACCTGACTACTCTTTTTTCTTAATGAGACTGGGACGGAAACAATGAGCGATTTATCCAACGGTAGTCCTTTTTCGACTAGCAGCCTTCTAAGGGCACCACCACTAACAGCTAGGATCACATCATTAATAGAGGATTTAGTATTTGTTGCCACATACTTGAATTCTGAGAGTGAAAATGTAACAGTTGCAATTCTCCTGTTTTTGCTAACAGGAGAATTAATAAATGATGAACTTGCTGTGTACCAACCTGGTATTTTTGCGCCCGATACCTTTCGTCGACGCCTCTTCACCTTTTTATTGTTATGTGAAAGCTCTTGAATAGACTTAATATTCTGAGAAAAACTGTGGAAGTATTTCCTGGCTATTACACTAACCGTATCACGCTTTTCGCTCTCGAATACGTTATTACCCCTAACCCCCATTATCCTATCAGAGGCCAAGGAGTCTGGTTTTTTACTCAGAATAATTGTATCCATAGTATTTAGAGCTGAAACACCATCCCAATACGCGTGATGAAACTTCCAATATGCACCAAACCTACCTCCATCCAGACCGTCAATTAGAGTGCACTCCCATAGTGGTCGTGATCGGTCTAGTATTGAACTATGTAGTCTAGAGGTTAACTCGATCAACTGTTCATCTTTATCGGTTCCGGACAATTTAACTTGTCGAATATGGTGGTCAATATCGATATTATCATCGACTTCCCAAGAGGGTAGACCTATACCATACCGTGGGGGGCGTAACCGTTGATTAAAGGGCGCTATCGTTCTAGCTATTTCAGCAACGTAATGGACTAGCTCTTCAATATAACTCTGAGCGTCTCCATCAGGATACCGATATATCTGTAATGTGCCAAAGTGCATGGGATGAGAACACCTTTCCACTCTAAGAAACAAACTGTCGGCAACGCTAAGCTTCTTCATACTATATACCCTCCGCTGTTAAGCTGATTTTTGTCATCAAAATACGAATTGTTTCACTTGGTAAACTATTGCCCTATCGAGCTAACTGTCCACGGAAAAACTGAAAAGCTCGTGCAGGAAAGTCTGCGCAAGCCTGTTGATTGTTTCTTCACGATACAGTGCTGTTCTGTACTCAAACGAAAAGACAAAACCGGTATCCGTGACTTCTGTATTGAACGATAAGGGGAATTTGGAAAAACCGCTGTGAAAACTGAGTGGTTCAGCATGTACGCCTCGCAGCTGGAGAAACCGAGTGGCTAGGTCATCGAAGGAAACAACGGTCTGAAAACCTCTAAAATTCATGGCCTGCCCCTTAGCCCTCAAATGATTAAGTACTACCTCAAATGGAATACGGCCATGGGCAAGCGCGCCCCACAGGGTGTCGCCAACCTTGGTTAGTAAGGCACTATTCGTTGTATCGTCGCCGATATCAATAAAGCACGGGAGGGCGGTAACGTAGCAACCCAGTGCATCACCATGCTCGTCCGGCCGCAGCCCTGTTACAAATCCAATCGCCTGATCTGAGTACCCCAGTGTTTGATAAAGCGCGCTGGAATAGGACGCAAAAAACAAATGAAAGGGTGTGACGCCTGACAGAGGTATCCGTTTCAGTTGGGCGTTGACTGTGTCTTTGTCTATTTCAACAACAACCTCTCGACCCGAAACGGACATGGAATGAGCACCCTCTGGCATGTCGGACTTGAGCGCGACAGCTTTATCAAGGTCAGGCAAAGTTTTACCCCAATACTCGAGAGCTGCAGCAACAGCTCTCTGACTTCTAGTAGGCGTATCCGCAGTCCCGTAGGGTATACAATCTGAACCGAATAACTGGTTTTCCCATCGGCAGTAGGCTGGGAAGCGAAGATCCGGTTCCTTTGCAGGCCATGGCTTGCTGGTAGCACTTATAGTGTAAGCTTCAGACAGCCGCTGAACGAAAACCCGCATCGACTGCCCGTCACAGATCAGGTGATGCACCTGAATAATCAGAACCGCTTCTTTATCCGCTATTTTTAAAACCCTCATGTAAAGCGGCGGTGATTGTTTCAAATCTAAGCGCATAGACGCCACTTGGGTTATCTGCTTCTTGATATAGCGTTCTTTGTTATTATCAGAGATGCGTCGCGCGCGGATAACATCAAAACAAATGCTAGGGTTATCATGAATGCGTTGCTGCGGGCCATCCGCTGTCATAAATATCCGCGCAGACAATATTGGATCCGTCTTCACTACATAGGTTACAGCTGCTTCTAGCGCCTCTAAATTCAGTTTGCCAGATAACACAGCTGAAATTGTAATGCCATAGGGGTTGCCTTCTACTGCGAACTGTTCATGAAGGTAGATAGAGGATTGGGCAACAGATAAGGGAGTTTCATGAAAAGGTGTTGATGTTTTTTTCTCTGACAGCTCTGCTTGAATTTCATCAATGTCAATAAAAGACGTTGATTGCGTCACTGCAGCTTCTGTGTCGTTCAAAAGGCGACATATATTTTCAATGGTCGGTTCCAAAACAAAGCGCTGCAGAGGAATATCACAACGAAACAACGTCCGCACTTCGCTAAGCATGGCTATCAACATTAAGGAGTCGCCGCCAGCTTGGAAAAATGGGTCAGCACTGTCAACATCTGGCAAGTCCAGCAAACGGCACCAAATACGCCGAAGGGTATCTTTTGTTATGGAGAGGTCGTGGCGATCCACTATCTCTATTGCGGTGTTTGGGACCGCAGGCAAGGCCTTGCGATTTATTTTTCCAGAGGGCGTACGTGGCATGTCATCCAGAAAAAAAATCTTATGCGGTATCATATATTTTGGCAAGTTATCGGCACAAAATTCACGGATGGCTTCCTGTGTGATATCGGCATCCTGATGCGTCTGGACATAAGTGATGAGGATCGTGTGACCCTTGGTATCACGATAACTGATAGCAGCAACCGATATAACATCTACATGGGACGCGATCAAGGATTCCAGGCCGTCTAACTCCACTCGGTAGCCCCGCACTTTAACCTGTCGGTCAGCGCGACCAGATACGAAGATATCGCCATTTTCCAGGCGGTATGCCAAATCGCCGGTGGATAAAAGGCTCCCGCCCGCAGCGAAGAACGTGTTTGTCAAAAAACGTTCAGCAGACAGATCTGGCCTGTTTAAATAGCCATCAACAACGCAGTCGCCAGCTATGAAGAGTTCGCCTTCCACTCCATCCGCTACAGGCATCAGATTTTCATCTAAAATATGGGCGTCGACACCGGGGAAGGGAGAGCCAATCGGAACAAACTCTGTTTTCATCGAATAGCTGTTTAACAAGGATGTATCAAAGCTTGTGATATCTGCACTCGTTTCAGTGAGCCCATATTGATTGCGTAAAATGGCATCGGGAAAGCTTTGGTAAAAAAGCCGTACCAAATCGGATGAAAGTGGTTCACCGCTTACGATCCATTGCTTAAGGTGAGGCAGTTCGAGTCCCAAATCGTCCGCAGTGGTAAGCATGGAACGCAATAGAGATGGAACTAGGCATATTCGCGTTACCTTAAACTTGCGTAGCGACTTAACCAGCCTGCGGGGATCTTGATTGATATCATCGTCCAACAACACAACCGGAATGCCCTTTGATAATGGTCCCCATATCTCCCAATGAGAGTCAACTACAGTAAGCGCGGTGTTTTGAATGGCAACTTCATGCTCTAAGAACGGCTGCAAAGCCCAAAGGCTCTCGCAGCGTTGTATAATACCGTGATGAAGACCTTTAACAGCCTTCGGACGGCCGGTAGAGCCGGATGTATATAATATCCAGGCGGGTGCATCACCAGGCCAATCGGTGCTTGTCGGCAGGTCGCGCGGTGCATGAAACGCCAAACGATCCACACGCAAGGTATCGATAGAACTGTCGAATGCCACCTCGTCGCCTGTTAGTATTAGATTGGGCTTCGCGTCATCGAGAATGAATTCAATAAACGATATTGGATAATTCATACTTATTGGTAGTTGCGCAGCACCAGACTTCAAGCAGGCAAGCAGGGCAACGACCGCATCAATAGAGCGCGGCAGAAAGATCGCCACGGTTGAACCGGGGCCAATGGCGGTTTGTTCCAAGTTTGCCGCCAGCTGGTTTGCACGTGCATCAAGCTCATCATATGTTAGGCTTTGATCTTCCGTAATCAGGGCAGTGGTATGCGGGGATCGCAGAGCCTGATTTTCAAAATATTTGTGAATTGAAGAGAATTCTCGCGTTATGTTGTCTGTAGACAAGGTACCAGCGGCTTGATGAGCTGGAGGTACAGCGGCCTTCGTTATATGGGTGAACATTAGAATGGTTCCAAGAGTTATGATTATTTCTGCTGCATGACTAACTCGGTTGCAGCCCTTTTCCTACCGGGGAGCCTGCACAGAATGTTAAAATCTGACTGCCCAACGTTTTTGCGTTGGGCTCTGTTCATGATCTGTAAGATACTTCAGGAGCTGTTCTGACCGTTCGTTCGGACCATCGCATAAATAACCAGAGGTCCTGGCTTGAGTGTGCTTGATGACCTTGCGGATACGGCGCTCATTCACTGTGAAATTGCGCTCACTGTCGAGCAAGATGTCGTTTCAACTTCACGATATTTAGAAGGCATCTAAAACCTCTTTTTTTGGTTCAGGCATATAGTCAGCGTCGATAGCGAAGCTCATCGCTCTCTCGAACCACTGGTAATTCGGCTTGGGAAAACTAATTCCCAACCTGTCCATGGTATCTAGAGTACGTTTGTTATCGAAAATGACATTTCGATTTGGGCGTTCGCTCCATTGGAGTGCTACTGCTGCCAGTACTTCATCCTGCTTGGCAACATGGTTGTTAAGAGCGTTCCAATATTCGTGAGCGGAAACTGGCACGACTGGGTAGCCAAAGTCAGTTAGCCAGCTGGCCATTTGACGTGGGTCGAGTATGTATGGGTTTTCGACGTGAAAAACTTGAGCGGGCACAAAAGGGTCACGGGCAATGGCCAAAATGGCTGCGGCCACTACGTCGATATGGGAAAAGGAAACACCGTGGCTTTCTTTATCTATGATTAAACCAGCAAGTGCGTAGCTTTTAATCATCTGGTATATCCGGTTGTCACCCATGTTGGTTTGAAAGGCACCAGTTGCGCTGTTGCTTGCGATATGTCCCATCCGATAAATATATGTTGCGCTGCGCGTAGCCGCTGTATCGCGAACGATACGTTCAGAATTGAATTTTGATTCCTCGTATGGAGACAAAAAACGTTGGCCGATATCAAAGTCGGTTTCTGCGAACGCCCTGGGGTCACTAACTTCTCCAGCCACTGCCAGCGTTGATATGTAGTGCAGCGGTATCCCCCCTTGTTGCGATATCCACTCCACAACATGACGGGTGCCGCACTCGTTCGTTTGTATCAGCTCAGTCGCTTGTCCCAGTAGCCTTGTATCCGCTGCAGCGTGAAAGACTGTCGACACGCGCCCATCTAACGATGGGGGTAAACCAAGTCCTGGAGAACTGACATTGCCGCTAACAACTAGGACGCATTTAGCTGCCTTATAGAGGCGGCTTCCTGACCGAACGATCGGGTATAAGATTCAAAAAAGCGGTTGCGAGCCTCTATATCCGATCCGCCCCGAACGAGACAAATAGGTTGGTAGGCCTTTTGGCGTAGCATTTCATGAACCAGTTGTAGGCCCAAATAACCGGTAGCACCGGTTACCAGAGCGGCGGGCAGGTCAATTGTATTAAGTGTTATGGGGGATTCAACGCGCGACAACAAGATCATGCCGGATGTCGAGCTATACTCTCGCGTGAAGTCGCCAATTGCCCTATCCTGTAGTGTTCCCTTGCTCGGCGCTGAAATTTCGCCCAGCCGTTTACGGAGTGTCGACACGATTTGATCGGCTTGAAAGGTCGAAATCCGCGTTGGGTCATGCACAAAGTCAATTGTTAGTCGGTCATTGACAATTCTTGCTGTTAAGCGACCTGCATAGACCTTATCAATGGCTGTGCTGCGAGTGGGGCCGTGTGCCTCCTCTGCCGCTTCCCAATCCTGATTTGTTAACGATGTGGACAAAAAAGTGCCTAGGAAATTGAAACACAGCTCAGCAATATTCTGCTCACTGGCCAGCGGGTCTAAAAGGTCCTCAGTAAGCATCTTTTGTAAGGCATCTGCTCTTGCCTTAAATGTGTCGTGATCGCCGGCGGGAAAGGCCGCCTGCCTAAGGGATGTGAACCAGCCAACGGTACCATAGTAGAGTTCTATATCCTGGAGGTTTTCCCTGCCATGCCGCTCGACGTCCATCACCACCTCTGGCGTTGAGCTCACAATACCGATGCCATCCAAAAAACCCTGAAGTAGAAAGGCCTCCAGAGCGCCTGAATTCTCTGAAGCATCAAGTAAAACTCTTGTTTCGCGCGCATCAAGTGACAATACCAGTGATTCAAGCTCAGTGTTCGTTGTGAAGCGCTTTGCAAATAATTGTTGTTTCTCCAGCAATGGCGCCGTTTGATTTTGTCGTTCAGTCTCATCAGACAGTTTTGCCGTCCAATCCCAAAAGCTTGCAGGCGTATCTGGGGACCAGTCTTTCCCGGCAGCACAGGCAGCATAAGCGGCACCGAGTTCATCGAACAATATGCGCCAGGAAACACCATCAATTGCAAGATGATGAACAATGATCAGAATACGGTCTTGTTCACCTTTTGCGGATTTAAATAGGTGCGCTTTGAATAGATTCCCAAGTGCCGTGTTCATGGATTGGTTCAACTCTCGACTTACGGAGGTTATGGTTTGCTGCATGGCAGCCAAGTCATCTGGCAGCGCGGAAATGCTGAAACTAGTTAGCATGGCATCGCTTTGCACAGGGCCTAAACGGTCCTTTTCAAACACATGACATAGCAAAGGGTGGCGCTTGCCCAAAAGGCAAATAGCTCTATTGAGCACAACAGGGTCAACTCCCCGTTTTGATCTGAGTAGAATGGCCTGATTGTAGTGATTTGGATCATCAAGCTCCAGCTTGAAGAACCAGTCTTGCATCGGTGAAAGAATGTGTTCGTCGGTTTCGGAGGGCGTATTTTGTGTATCGCCCGTTAGCTCTGGCTTTGACTGGAGATAATGGGCTAACGCCGCTGGAGTGGGGTGTTCATGTATCTCAGGTAGGTTTGTTCGCCAGTTTCTGGCACGCAACCGCGCTATTGATAACATGAGCGTGATGGAGTCGGCCCCCGCTGCAAAAACATCTTCATCCGGATCTAATGTTGGTAGACCCAGTAGTTGTGCCCATATGGCCGAAATCTGAGCAACTAGATCGCCAGTTGCTTGATCAGCTGACCCGATGGCCTGTGGTGTCTTGTCATCGGAATTGGCGTGTTTTTGTACCAACCTCTCAATCGACCGATAATCGAGCTTGCCACTTTCCGCCAGGGGCATAGTGGCCAAGGGGTATATCCGAGAGGGTATCATCCAGTCTGGCAGGCGCCGTTGCAGGGATTGACGAAGCTCTATGACAGCGTCAGCATCTTTCTGCGCATCCGGTTCGAATTCCACCGCGCAATCAATGCGAACAAAACCACCATGCTCGTAAACCAGTATGGCCGCTCTGACGACGCCCCGTGTTTCTTCAATGGCCGCCTCTACATCCGGCGGATTGACAATGTAGCCACGCACTTTGACTTGACGATCTTTTCGGCCCAGAAACTGAAGTTGTCCGTCAGATGTTTTTGTGCACAAATCACCGGTACGGAAGGCAATGGGGCTATTGTCGTCAACTTCAAAGCGATCAGCTGTCAGATCTGGCCTGCCGAAATAGCCTAGGCTCACGCCCGGACCGTGGATAACTAATTCGCCGACCTCGCTGCCATCCTGCCGATGATAGACGTTCTCAAGCGATAAGATGTTTTGACCAAGAGCGGTGCCGATTGGCACCGTATCCTGCCAGTTGGCCAGCTCCTCTGGCAACGTCACAACATGGCAGCACACTCCAATGGTCGCCTCGCTTGGTCCATAGTGATTAATCAATCGTCGGGCGTGGCCTTGTATCAGGATTTCTCTTGCCAACCCAAGGCTCAGCCTCTCGCCGCCCAGGATAACCGTGTCAATCATTACGCGGTTATCAGGACACCCTTGCATCAATGCCTGGAAATGCGAGGGTGTGGTTTTGATGTAGTTAATGTTATTTTGCTCAGTCCAAGTCCAAAAAGAGATCGGGTCGCGGACGGTATGATCAGATGCTACACAAATGCTGCCCCCGACTAAAACCATCGGGAAAATAGCAGTATGTCCCAAATCTGCTGCCAATGTCGTAACGTGCGCAAATCGTGGGGCGTCGCCCTGCTGTATGCCCAATCGTTCAATGATAGCTTTTGCATAATGCACCACATTAGTATGGCTGACAGCGACAGCTTTGGGCCGCCCCGTTGATCCAGACGTAAGTGTCAGATAGGCTGTTTCCGGCATTTCGAAAAGGACTGCGTTCTCAATGCTGCTATAAAATTCCTGCAGCTCCACCACGGGAGGCCCCAAAGCAGCTAGAGGTGACGCGTGGTCTGCGATAAGAAGACTTAACTGAAGTTCTTGAACATCTTGGCGCAGTTGCGCCATGGGCTTGATCGGTAAGACGACTGCGGTTAGTCCTGCAGCCATAATACTTAGAAAGATTGCTACGCTCTTTGCTGACCGATCAATAGCAACCCCCACCTTGTCACCACTTTGCAAACCATGACGACGCGCAATAACTACAGTGCTCGCTGTTATCCGAGTCAGAGCTTCATAAGTAAGCGTAGTATCGCTATCATGAACTGCCGTGCGTGTAGCCCAGTGGCTCGCAGCCAGAAAGATCATATCTCGGACATTGCGAGGCTCAGAGATCGGTCCGTCCAGTCCAGGCACAGATGTTTTAAAATTCAACATAATAAATTCTCGAAATTAGTTTTTGGGGTAAGCCTCAAGAGGTACGGGATAACTTGAGGTCAGGGTGGTGGGTCAGAATATGGTCCAGCGCCAGCCTGATTGTTTTGCGATCAAAAACAGGCGTTTCTAAACCCGACAACTCCAATTCTTCCCGTGTCTTTTTCCAGTCGTAAAGTGTGCGGTGTTGTGCGGCATTCATTTGGTGATCTTCAAATGCGTTCTGACTCATTGAAAAGCCAAATTCCACGAAAGGTATCGCAGACATGGCGAGCGCATCCGAATACCCCGTCAAATATGGGCTGTAGAAAGCAACCACACGAATAACTGTAACACTCGCTAATTACCATGAGCTCTTTTAGCTATAAGAGCGAGCCTCATGAA
>MAAB01032338.1_pt1 | contig 37361 bp, 30 predicted proteins | sample 1115991 | NCBI WGS metagenome assembly MAAB01 (sample SAMN04961124, study PRJNA320927) | seawater metagenome | isolation source: sample BD02T18 sea water enriched with oil for 18 days | place: USA:Gulf of Mexico | collected 2013-07-27
CAGCTGAACCTTTTTGATCGAAGAAATTTGTACGATTTGTTCTCGCCACCAATTGATGACGAGCCAGATAAAAACAAACAGTTGTCGATGTTATGAAACTGTGGGACAGCAGTGATTTGGCATATAGCGAAGCCTTTATAAATCGATGAAAATTACACCAATAAATCCAAAAAATCATACAGCTTGGGTTACTGGAGATCATTCTACGTGAGTAAACAAAAAATCGATAATACGATCAACACCAAAAACCAAAGCGACCCATCAAATGATAAAGAAAAATCTCAAGCATTAGAGATATTTCAAGAGCAAATACGTGAGCTCTATTCTAACGTACCCTTAACGACTGGGTTGGCGTTTTCCGGTGCGAGCATCATGGTTTTTTTAGTCTGGAACTTGGTTAATACTCATGAACAAGTAGCCGTTTTATTATGGCTAAGTGCCTTTGCATTGTTAGCTTTAGTTCGAATCATCACTTTTTTTGTATTTTCACGACATGAGCATAAAATTGACATCGAAGGAATACCACTTAATCCGACTTATTGGGCCCGACTCGATGTTTTTCTAACAGCCATTTATGGGTTTTTATTCGGAGTGTTTTTCTTATTATTTTATGATACTCAAAATTACGGCCTATTTTATCAAATACAAATGGCAACCTTTCTTTTTTGCATGATTTTGGCATCCGCTAGTTTCTTATCCATTAATCTTCCCAGTTACATTGCATTGGCCTTAGGAAGTGGATCCGTTGTTTGCATTCGGTTGCTTGCAGAAGCTGACTGGTTTCATCTCACTATGCTTCCCGCACTATTTCTTTTTAACATTATCGTTTTTAATTTTGTTAAACGATTAAATCGACGCTTTAAAGAATCTATTCAGGCTCGAATGGAAAACCTTGATCTTATACAAGCATTGGTTGAAAAAAAGGAAATGGCTGAAAAAATCAGTATTGGGAAATCCCGATTTATTGCCGCTGCCGGTCACAACCTGCGACAACCATTACATGCTATCTCTCTCAGTGCCAGTAATCTTGGCCACTTCATCAATGATGAGAAAGGTCACCGCTCATTATCAACAATCAATAAATCTGTTGCTGCACTAGAGGCTATGTTTAACAATTTATCCTATATATCTCGTTTTGATTCGCGGGAAATGCAAAGTGAGATGTTAAATTTCTCGTTATCGGATGTGCACCAAAAAATTTTTGAAAAGTATCAAGCTACTGCAAAAGAAAAAAATATACATTTTTCTATCGAAGAAAGTAACGAATATACATACTCCGATCCCGAACTGTACGGTGTGATATTAAATAATCTTGTCAGCAATGCGATCTGTTTTACCAACGCAGGAAGTGTTTGTGTATCGACACACAGACAAAATGACAGTATCAAAATACAAATATCTGATACAGGGGTTGGTATAGATAACGATATGCAAACAACAATATTTGATGAAAACTACCCTTTGGAAAACCCCAAACAACAACATTCCAGTGGGCTTGGCTTAGGCTTGGCATTGGTTCATCGCTTAGTTTCTATCTTAAGTTTAGACCTTCAGTTCAGCTCCTCCCCAAATGGGACTAACTTTTCTCTGTATATTCCTATCGGCAAAAAATCCGGTATATCCGACCCTCAAGCACTTGACCCCAACATCCCTCCGCAAAATCCAAAGTACAAACCCTCTATTCAAGGACTTTGTGTCTTAATCATCGATGACGATCAAGCTATACGAGAAAGCATGACGGTATTATTACAACAATGGGGATGTGTTGTCCTATGCGCTCATTCGAGCACAAGTGCAATACAGCTGTTAACCGATGCCACACTACGCCCTAAAGCGATCGTTAGCGACTTTCAGTTACAAAACAGCCAAACCGGTATCGACGCTATCCGTAACATACGTGAATTCTGCAACACACCGTCACTACCCGCCTTAATCATTACGGCAGACAGAAGTGTCGATTTTAAACGCCAAGGCCTCAACGAGACAGATTTTTTATTGCACAAACCGGCAAAACCAGCAGCAATACTCGCATTTTTAACCCATGCAGCAACGGTTGAGAAAGCCCCAATTAGCCATAAAGACACTCAACAGGTGAGGGTTAACGGTATGAAAATATAGCAAATTTATTGCTGAGTTAAATTTTAGGCAAAAAAAACCGGTAGTCTTGGGGAGAACTACCGGCTGGATACCACCCTCTGTGGGAGGGTAGCGGATTGCGGCTGAATCACTCGCTAATTCAGCCTATCTGGGAACGTATACCTTAGCTTCAAAGTATTAGAGGGGCATGTTTGCCATTAGTTCATAAAAAATTGAAATAAATTTACAATTAACCCTTCACGAAGAAATCAACGCCCTACCCAGTCAGTCCTCACCTTCTTCCTAAGAACTACAGGATAACATTGAGCAGCCTGCTCGATGACGCGCCCATTCCGGCCGCTTCTCTGCTAAATGGCTTTTTCCTTCTTGCTCCGTATAAGGTTTTTTTAATACTTCCATCAATTCTTCGACACCCGAAAAATCCCCGTTATCGGCTTTATCAATCGCTATCTGAGAAAGGTAGTTACGTAATACATATAACGGATTAACCGCGTTCATTATTTGTTTACGCTGAATATTAGTCAGCCCTTCAGGTTCACAACGTTTTGCATACCGCTCAATCCATTGGTGCAACTGTAACCCGTACTCTTCGGTTAATTGATCAGGTTGATAATAAGCATCAGCCAACAACGATACATAACCTTTAGACGCTATTGCTTCTGACGATGTAACATCAACCTCAGCTAAACATCGATAGAACAACGTCATATCTGTTTCTACAGACTGTAACAGGGATAATAAATCCGTAACCAAAACAGCATCATGTGAATGCTGTTCTTCTGATAACACTGTTTTTTCGGATAATGGTGTTAGACCTAATTTTTCTAACTGCATGACCAAATGCCGTGCCTGATAATTTTCAGCAAACTGATTTAACGTTGCTTCTAGTGCTTTACGACCCTCATCACTATTTTCGTCATCAACAAGAGGAAGAATGGCATTCGCAAGTTGCAGTAAATTCCAATGAGCGATTTGAGGTTGATGCTCAAAGCGATAACGTCGATTAGCCTCATCGGTGGTATTCGGCGTCCAGGTAGGGTCATAATCTTCTAACCAACCATAAGGGCCGTAATCTATTGTTAGTCCTAATATCGACATATTGTCTGTGTTCATCACACCATGAACAAATCCAACGCGCATCCAATGTAACACCATATCCAACGTACGTTCACTGACCTCTTTATACCACTGCAAGATATTTTCTTTTGTCGGTTCACCTATGTGTGGAAAATCTGTGGTGATCGTATAATTCACCAATTTTTTAACTAAATCTAGATCACCGCGAGACGCAGGTAACTGAAAATTACCAAACCGTGTAAAACTTGGCGCTACACGGCACACTACGGCACCCAACTCTGGCTTTGCGTTGCCGTCATAAAACATATCTCGAACAACGGTATCACCGGTTAACGTAAGACTTAACGCCCGAGTGGTAGGCACTCCCAAGTAATGCATCGCTTCACTGCATAAAAACTCTCGTACCGAGGAGCGTAATACCGCTAGACCATCAGCATTTCGGGAATAGGGAGTGATACCCGCACCTTTTAACTGCAAATACCAACGTTCATTTCGTTGGTTAATCACTTCCCCTAGATTAATCGCCCGACCATCACCTAATTGCCCTGCCCAATTTCCAAATTGATGGCCGCCATAACACATAGAAAATGGCTGCATATCGGGTAGCAATTCATTACCCGAAAATACACGAACAAATTGAGGTGACTCACAACTTTCATCAGATAGATCAAACAAACCCGCCACGTCTTTCGAGTAAGCAACTAAAGCAGGCTTTTCTGTTGCAGCTGGTTTCACTAACGAGTAGTACGCATCTTCCACTTGACGACAGAAATTACCTGTTTCTGGATCACCTGGTAATTCACGAACAAAACGATTATCAAAACACAATGTATCCAGTGTGATAGGTCTTATTGATGATGTTGTTTTGTTCATAAATCGATATCCCTACTAGTTTAAATCTGCAGCAAACTTACGCAATACTGACAAAGGAACAATTTCCAACGCCTTTTTATGAGTTCGTGTTAAATGTACTCTTGGCGCCATATCCTGATCAAAAGCCTCTTGCCAACGCGCCGCACACAAACACCAACGATCACCTTCGGTTAAACCCGGAAAACCATACTCTGGCATTGGCGTTGAAAGATCGTTGCCGCGAAAACGGGAATATTCCAAAAAATCTTTGGTAATTGCTATACAAACCGTATGAGAACCAACATCCTGCTCATTGGTGTTACAACAACCATCCCGGAAAAAACCCGTTAATGGCTCTTCACTACAAGGTTCTAGCGGTTCATCAAATACATTCAATGGTTCATCTTTTTCAATCATGATTAATGTGCCTCATCCCAGTTATCACCAATACCCACATCCACAACCAAAGGAATGGATAAATCTGCTGCTGCGCTCATCTGCCGTTTTAGTCCTTCAACCACAACATCCATTTCCTCTTCTGGTACTTCCAGAACCAATTCATCGTGCACTTGCATAATTACACAAGATTTAAGTTTTTCATCCTTAAGCCACTGATCCACAGAAATCATCGCTCGTTTTATAATGTCTGCAGCCGTACCTTGCATCGGTGCGTTAATAGCCGTACGTTCTGCCGCCTGTCGTCGCATACCATTAGTAGAATTAATCTCCGCCAAATACAATCGACGTCCAAACAATGTTTCAACATAACCATCATCTGCAGCACTGGCTCGAATACGTTCCATATAATCATGAACACCAGGGTAACGCGCAAAGTAGGTATCAATATATTCCTGAGCTTCGCCTCGTAGAATACCAAGATTTTTTGCCAAACCAAAAGCAGACATACCGTAAATCAAACCAAAATTAATCGCCTTGGCATTTCGACGCTGCTCAGTCGTTACTTCATCAATATCAACACCAACAACTTCCGCCGCTGTTGCCTTATGGATATCCAAACCATCATTAAATGCCGCAACCATACCTTCATCACCCGATAGGTGGGCCATAATACGCAATTCAATTTGAGAATAATCCGCAGCCACTAACTTGCAACCAGGTTTAGCAATAAACGCTTGGCGAATTTTTCTGCCCTCTTTTGAGCGCACTGGTATGTTTTGCAGGTTTGGATCAGAAGAAGAGAAACGCCCCGTTGCTGTTCCTGCTTGATGATAAGACGTATGAATTCGACCACTTCTACGGTGAATCAACTCTGGCAATTTATCGGTATAAGTGGATTTTAATTTACTCATGCTTCGATATTCCATGAGTATTTTTGGCAATGGAAAATCCAAGGCCAACTCCTGCAATACCGGTTCCGCCGTTGATGGTGCACCTTTAGGTGTTTTCTTAATAACCGGCAGGCCTAGCTTTTCATACAGAATCTCACCCAACTGTTTTGGGGATGACAAATTAAACGGTTGGCCCGCCAATTCATGTGCTTCTGCCTCAATCTCTTGCATACGAACCGCCAAAGACTGGCTTTGACAACGCAACATATCGGCATCAATTAATGCCCCCGTGCGCTCAATATGAGAAATAATAGGCATCAAAGGAATTTCAATATCTTTAAACACAGAAACCAACGTTGGTTCTTTTTCTAACTTTGACCAAAGCACGTTATGCAAACGAAAAGTAATATCCGCATCTTCCGCAGCATAAGGCCCTGCTTGTTCAATATCAATTTGATCAAATGTAAGTTGTTTTTTACCCTTACCCGCAATATCTTCAAAATGAATCGTCTTATGGCCCAAATATTTTAATGCCAAACTATCCATATCATGGCGGGTAGCCGTTGAATTTAAAACATAAGATTCCAACATGGTATCAAACGCCACACCATTAATGTCAATATCATAATTACCCAAGACGTTTTTATCGTATTTTAAATTTTGCCCTACTTTCTTTGGGCTATCCGCAGCAAGTAACGGTGCTAATTTTTCCAACACCCAATCTCGTGACAACTGCTCTGGCGCACCAGGGTAACGATGATCAACAGGAACATAAGCCGCTTTGCCCTCTTCACAACAAAACGACAAACCGACCAACTCTGCTTCCATATAATTTAAGCTGGTAGTTTCCGTATCAAACGCAAACACATCACTGGCAGCCAATACTTCCAGCCACTTCTCAAATTCTTCTTCGGTGTAAATAACCTGGTAATCAGTTTCAATATCCGCAATCGGAGCCTCTGCTTCTTCAGCATCACCCGAGTCAGCTGAAGAAACTTCTCCTATCCAGCTTTTAAACTCTAACTCTTTATACAAGGCTAACAATGCCGATTTATCCGCAGGCTCCATCACCAAATCGGCGATACCAACATCCAACTCTACATCCAATTTAATAGTTGCTAAATCATAAGACAATGGTAACTGCTCTAGGCTATTGCGTAGATTTTCACCCACCTTACCTTTCACCTCATCAGCATGCTCCATCACACCTTTTAAGGAACCAAATAACGTTAACCACTTAACCGCGGTTTTTGGACCACACTTAGGCACACCGGGAATATTATCAACGGTGTCACCCATCAACGCGAGATAATCAATAATCTGATCCGGCTCAACGCCAAATTTATCCTTAACTCCCGGCAGATCCATCACCGTATCGGTCATGGTATTCGCCAGTGTGACATGCTCCGTCACCAACTGCGCCATGTCCTTATCACCCGTAGACACAACAGTATGAATACCTTTCGCTGACGCCTCGGCACATAACGTACCAATAACATCATCCGCCTCAACACCATCAATAATTAGCATTGGAAAACCTAAGGCTTTAATACACTCATGCAATGGCTTAATCTGACTTCGCAAATCATCCGGCATAGGAGGGCGATTCGCTTTGTACTCAGGAAACATATCATCACGAAAGGTTTTACCTTTAGCATCAAAAATTACCGCCACTTGATCTGACTGATAATCCTTCATAAGGCGCTTCAACATATTAAGCACACCTTTGATCGCACCCGTTGGCTGACCTTGTGAAGTAATCAGCGGCGGCAATGCATGAAACGCGCGGTAAAGGTATGAAGATCCATCCACAAGCACTAAAGGCTTGGTTGTTGAAGGGTTTGACATGTTTACAATCCAATCTGTTTAAAAAACCAGCACAAAACAGTTACGCTGGAATAAAATTCATTGCTACTTTTCCGCTACTCACAAGATATCGAAAATTCACGATTAGCGCCGAATTTGATGCATTATTTCAGAAATCTCTGAGGCAAGGACGCCGAAGAAAGCATACAGGGATGTACTAGCTGCGGTTTCTGAAATAATGCATCAAATTCGGCGCGAACTCTGAGATCCGCTGATCCACTAAATAGGTATTCGTTTTCTAATAAGCCCAAAAAAGATAACCCATGCTATCACGGAGCCCCTCTAAGGGGGAGGTAGGGAACGGAGATTCTACCGTAACAATTACTCCGCTGGCATATCACACAAACAAGCAAGCTCAGCCATACACACCTTACACGAATTACTGTCAGCAATTTCCAACTGCTCCATAATAATGGCCCGTAACACATCCATACTGGTCAACGGATTCGCCAACACCACCCGAAATACCACCGAAGGATAATTACCATACTTGATCGGCGTTAATGTAGTACGCGATACAAAAGACTTACCATGGGCACGCTGCGCTTTCTGAATACGCTTAGTTAGGCGATTTAGCACATCCAATATCTTATTCCGCTTCCCCTCAGACGCTGTTGCCAACGCCTTCTGTACATAAGCAGGCACAAATCGGTACGTCAAAATATTCAATTCGGGAGCCGATATTAGCTCAAAATCCTCTTCACGATTAATCATATCCGCAAAAGAACGCGCCTTATTAATCCCCTCATCAATCAGGATTTCGTACCCACTACGACCGATAATTTTTAGGCCCGACTGCAACAACATCGCCATTCCGGGGCGCGAACCTTCCAAGGTATAGCTGCCCAAGTCCTTAGAACCTTTACGGATAATATATTCCGCATGATGCTCAATGCTTGAAACAATGGTGGGTTCTTTAAACAACACCAAACCCGCACCCATTGGCACATACATTTGCTTATGAGCATCAATCGTCACAGAGTCTGCCCGCTCAATGCCTTTTAGAATATGTTTGTAGGTATTGGAAAATAACGTCGGGCCACCCCACGCTGCATCCACATGATAATGACAACCAATTTCTTCAGCGACATCAGCCATCTCATCTAATGGGTCAACAGAGCCGGTTTCAGAGGTCCCCGCCACGCCAATAATCGCCATTACCTTGATATTTCTAGCGGTTAAATCAGTAACTTTTGCCCGTAAATCAGCGATATCCGCTTTATTATCAACATCCGTTTTTATAGCAACCAGGTTATCACGGCCAAACCCTAAGACATCCGCTGCTTTACCTAACGAGTAATGACCCCGCTCCGTAACCAGTACCGCTACACCGTCGTACCCATAGTGTTTTAACGCACCATACATACCGGAATAATTCACCCCGCGAAAATCACCAGCAGGGGCCAACAGTTTGTTTCGCGCCACCCACAGTGCAGTCAGGTTCGCAATTGTACCGCCTGAGCAAAATGAACCTAATGAATGACCCGCTTCATGCATCCACTTAGTATAAAAATCACCATCGTTTTCATACACCAAACGATGCATCATGCCCAGCACTTGGCGCTCTAAGGGTGTAAACGCTTTAGAGGTTTCAATCTTTACCAAGTTTTGATTAAGTGCCATCATGATTTTTGATAGCGGCAACATAAAATAAGGAAGGGCAGAGGTCATATGCCCGACAAAGCTAGGGGACGAGGTATGTACAGACTGAGCAACCAACTTATCCAATAAAAAATTAGCTTGCTGAGATACAAATATCGGCTTTTCAGGAATCTCCGAATCAACAAAGTCTTTTTCTAACTCAGGCAACTCTTTTTCTACAGCCACTACATGTTGCTGTAGAAAGCCCACCAGATTTTCTGATATCTGTTGTTCAATTCTACCGAGTTTTGAGTTGGGTGCTTCCGGTACCGTAAATATTCGGTACATCGCTTCCATACTCGCATCTGCGTACTTCATGTCTCTTGTCATGGTGCTGCCTAGTAGAGTTTGCCTAAATATTACTTTGCTGATCGCTAAAGGCGCCTATTTTAACCACAAAGAGACTTTTCAGCGAATTTTTTCTGACAACAACAACATATCAAAATATTTATCTTTAAAATCAATACGTTAATAGACGGATAATGAGTCAGGTTTTTATGCCAAAAAGGAAAAATAGTTAACAAACCTTCCTACATTCTACAAAATACTAGCATACGTATACTAATCCAGGTATTTACACCCAATAAGGAAAGCAAGTCATCTAATCGCTCCCGACTACCTCTTGATCAATTCCCGTATCAGTTCAGTAGTATGTTTAACCGCAACTTCCGCCGCCTCAATATGCCCAGTCATAGTGACGTAAGCATGCATTAGATGACTATATTCGTGGTACCGCACCGATACACCCTCAGATTTCAGAAGTTTTGCATACGCCTCCCCTTCATCTCGTAACACATCAAACCCCGCCGTAGTAATAATGGCGGGAGGTAACTTTTCAAGCCACTTCCCCTCCGCTAGGCCCGGAGACGCTTTAATTTCCTGTTTATGGGCATCACACCCCATATACATTCCATTGAACCAATTGATGGTATTACCACATAAAGGTAGGCCTTCAGATTGTGTGTGGTGGGTTAACGTACAATTTCGCATATCCGTTGCAGGATAGATTAAGACTTGAGCACTAGGGGCAGGTAACCCATTTTTCACTGTTTGCTGACTCACCACTGCGGCTAGATTCCCCCCAGCGCTATCCCCAGCAACATACACATTGTTCTCATCACCACCGTAATGCGAAACGTTATTTTTTAACCACAAGAAACTATCCACCGCATCATCCGCCGCCGCTGGATATTTATGCTCTGGGGCTAATCGATAGTCCACGGATATCACAATATGATTTAGGTCTTCTGCAAACCCTGAACACAACGCATCAACAGTATCCGAACTTCCTACCGACCAACCACCACCGTGGTAATAGACCATCACCGGAATAGGCTCATCGGTCAGCTGTGGAGGGTTAAAAATACGAATAGCCACTGAGCGGTTCCCTGCTGCAGAGGATAACCTAATCGTTCTATTTTTTACCTTAACGGATTCTCGACGCTGGCTATCCAACAATTTTGAGCTTTCAACGTACAGAGTTCGAGCAAGTTTTATGGGGAACGAGTATAAAGGGCTTTCTGTTGCATAAACCCTTGCGACTACATGCAATTGTGGATCTAACGCTCGACCTTCCCAAACATACGGTTTGCTGCCTGCTATTACCTCAAGCTGTCTAGGTGGTAACTTTAATGCTACGCGTGATAGGGCATTTTTAATTCGATCTAACATGGCAAAACCTATGGGCTGGAAGAGATAACCTGTATGCAGATAATTTACTCCAAGAGAATAATCGTAAACCCAAGGCAAGGGCAATAAATGATGCTTATCATTTGTCGCATATAGTGAATAACAGTAAACTGTTATTAAAGCCCTTTGTACCTGCTTATGGAGTTCATAATGCGCATATTCATTGTGATATTGTTACTGATACCCCTCTCTGTATTCGCGAGAGTAGAGCCTTATGATGAGCGCTCTGACATTCAACCGGAGCCTAAAGTTACTATTGTAAAAGATGGTGATAAAGAAATGCGGATACACCAAATTAACGGCAAGGTGTATGGCATTAAGGTGATACCGAAAATAGGCAAACCCTATTACCTTGTTGACCCCAACGGCGATGGTAAGTTTATTCGCAATGATTATGATCGTATTCAAGTACCAGAGTGGACGTTATTAACATGGTAGAGACAGAGATGGTAGAAGAAGAAAAGAAAAGCACAGAAGCAACAGAGACAATAAGCGACAATACCGTTATCACCGGTACTTTGGCTAAAATGCGCAACCTGCTTGCAGGGGATGACAACCGTTTCGACACCCCCAGTGTTGCTTACGAACTACCAATGGGTGAACAGAGTATCGCTTTAAACCCACTTATTGGACATTCGATTCGACTACATTTCACAGGCCAAATTTTTTGCTCCCACTGTGGTCGCAAGACCAAAAAGAGTTTTAGCCAAGGTCACTGTTATCCCTGTTTTAAAAAGCTAGCCAGCTGTGACATGTGTATCATGAAACCCGAAACCTGCCACTTTGATCAAGGTACTTGTCGGGAGCCTGAATGGGCACAGGATTTTTGCTTTAAACCCCATTATGTCTATTTAGCAAATTCATCGGGAATTAAGGTAGGCATTACCCGCGGCACCCAAATCCCCACACGCTGGATGGACCAGGGGGCAGTGCAAGCGCTACCCATCATGAAAGTAAGCGCTCGCAAACTCTCTGGGCTAGTAGAAGTCATAATCGCAGAACATGTATCAGATAAAACAAACTGGCGCAAAATGCTTAAAAACGAGGTTGAGACCTTAGATCTCAGGGCAATTCGCGATCAACTTTTAGAAGCCTGCGATGAACAGCTACAGGCACTAAAAAAGGAACATGGGGACGATGCAATGCAGTGGTTAGATGAGGAGCCCATCGACATCCATTACCCAGTAAAGGTATACCCGACTAAAGTCACATCCTTTAACTTTGACAAAAACCCTCTGGTAGAAGGCACACTCATGGGTATAAAAGGCCAATATTTGTTATTAGATACTGGTGTAATAAATATTCGAAAATTCTCAGCGTATGAAGTCGAACTGTCTTACAACTAACATTGTTAACGGGCCCACTTGGCCCGCAGCAGCACACTTCATCTTAGCTGTGACATGCTAAAATTTTATCGTACGCCTGCTGTAACATGTCTTGGTAACTTTCCCGCCCCCAGCCCAAACTGTCAATGACGATTTGGCGCAAGGGGGTGGCAGCCTCAATTTTATGAATAATAGAGACATTGGTATTTGTTTCCGCCACAACACAGACCACCTGGTTCACTTTTACCTTTTGCTTCAAAGCTAATAAGGTTTTAATGCCAGGGCGGTGATCATCATCCAATGCCACCCTAGCGGCAGAAACCACACCTAAGTCAGACTCTAAATACTGCAAACCATCGTGAAATATAATAAACGATGGCTGTTGTTTCATCGCTTTTATTTTGTTATTCGCTAACAACGCCCTAACAGGCTGCATTGCCTGTGTAACAATCGAGCTTTTGTCACTCTTAACATCCAAGGCAGTCATAACCCGTGCCGCTATAACGCCTGCATTATCAACTGACCACCAAATATGAGGATCAAACTGCAACATCTCATCATGGCCATGCTCATGCTCGTGATGCTTATCGTCCTCATGTCCTTCTCCATTTTCAAGCAACGCTCTAAATGCCAAACGTTTAAGCCCTGCCAACTGACTTATATCGATCACTTTATTTTGGTCAGCTCTAGCAATAACGGACACCAAATAGGGCTCCACTACAGGCCCCATCCAAAGAATCAAATCAGCTTGCAACACCCGAACGATATCGGACGGCTTTAACACATAGTCGTGAGGAGTTGCCCCTGGGGGTAAGAGAGTACTCACTTCAAGCTCAATATCATGCCGTAACAACGGCTTCTGCAACGACATTACAATTAATTGTAACGGCTTAAGGGAGGCTAATATGGAGGGGGGACTAGAGGCAAAACTCATCGTCGAAAACGACGTAATCCCCAGAAAAATACCAATCAGCAGCTGTACCATGGGTACCTTTACTCGACTCACGCTTTTTGTGAACACCATTCTTTATACCGTTGCCCTTTATACCATTATTGAAAAGCAAGATTACCACAACCGTGGTCGAAAGATGATAAGATAGCCCGCCATTCCTATCCTCCAGAGATAATGCTCCGATGACCACCCCGATTGTTCAACTTGATGATGTTTGCCTCAGCATAAGAGGGCAGTCATTGCTGAACCATATCAATATGGCGCTAAACCCTGGGGAGATTATGACCGTTATTGGCCCAAATGGTGCCGGAAAGTCCAGTTTGCTTAAAATTGTGCTGGGCTTATACAAGCCCTCATCAGGCAAACGCCGCATTCATAAGCGATTGCGCATTGGCTACATGCCTCAACAGCTGCAAATAGACCCTAGCCTCCCTCTCACCGTGCAACGTTTTTTGGCCCTAGCGGGAAACTCCAATCATCAAGATATTGAAACCGCATTAAAAGATGTGAATGCTCTTCAAACCATGACACGCCCTATCCAATCCATATCTGGCGGAGAGTTTCAACGGGTATTACTCGCCCGGGCATTGTTAAGAAACCCAACATTACTTGTGTTGGACGAACCCGCTCAAGGTGTTGACTTACATGGCCAACAAGAACTGTATCAATTATTGGCTAGCATTCGGGACAAACGCCAATGCGCGATTTTAATGGTGTCTCATGATTTACACTTTGTGATGGCAAGAACCGATCAAGTAATCTGCTTAAACCAGCATGTTTGCTGCTCAGGGACCGCAGACGCCGTAGCGAACCACCCAGAGTATTTGGCCTTGTTTGATCAGGGCATCGAAAAAGATTTTGCTGTATATACCCACCACCATGACCACCACCACAATATCCACGGCGACGTGGTGAAAGATAACCTACCCGCATTCGAATCCAACACCAACAAGGGCTGCTCAGAGCATCACCATGATTGAGATTATTGCCCCAGCACTGATCATCGGCTTAATACTGACGGCTATCGCAGGCCCTCTAGGTTCCTTTATTGTCTGGGGAAGAATGTCGTATTTTGGCGATACCCTTGCACACTCCGCTTTACTCGGGGTTGCTCTCGGATTATTCCTATCCCTTGATCCTATTGCTGGGGTCGTCATTGTCACCGTGTCCGTAGCTATCCTCTTAAGTACCCTACAAAAACAACGCAATATCAGCAGTGACGCACTATTGGGCATTGTTGCTCACGGTACCCTAGCATTGGGATTAGTGCTCGTAAGCCTTAAAGAAGGTGTCAGGGTTGACTTACTAGGACTGTTATTTGGTGATTTATTAGCCGTCACCTTTTCAGATGCCTTATGGGTTGGTGGCTGCGCACTACTACTCGCCATTGTCACAAAACTTATTTGGAATCCGCTACTTAACATTTTAATCAACAGCGACTTGGCCCGTGCAGAAGGCCTCGCTGTAGATAAAATTCGCATGGTTTACATGATCTGCTTGGCATTGCTGGTAGCGATTGGAATGAAGGTTGTGGGAGCATTACTCATTACCGCATTGCTTATCATCCCCCCCGCCGGCGCTCGAAGGCTTGCAAGCACACCAGAACAAATGGCTCTTCTTGCCAGTTTGATAGGTATGACATCAATTATTCTAGGAATGCTGGCATCATTACAGTGGGATACACCCGCAGGGCCCAGTATCGTATTAAGCGCCTGCTTGTTATTTAGCCTGACCCTTACAAGGGGAAACCAGTCTTAACAAGAAAACCAGTAATTTATGTCTACACTTATCAGTAAACGAGACGTCATTAAAAATATTTGAGAGCAATTATGTATAAGTCGTTTATCACGTTCATTTCAATTTCAGCCCTCGCAACGCTAAGCCTTACTGGTTGCATGAACCTGCGAACCGGGCCTCAACTTCAAGAAACAAACACCGTAGACACTGCACCACCCTCAACGACAGACTTAGAAGAAGCCATTCAACGTGATATTGCAAATTGGCGGCTCTCCTCCCCCAAAGATAACAACGCCGCAGAGAAGCTGGTCATCTTAAAAGAACTAAACCCCACCAACATCGAAATCCTTAGGATTGAATCTCAAATAGCGCAGCGTTATATCCAGCTCGCTAACAAAGCGCTCGCCAAACAGAAAGTACCTAGTCGAACGACATTAAATAAAGCGCTCAGCTATATTAAAAAGGCTCGTACTATTACCCCAACGTCGACGTTATTGAATAAAAAAGAAAAACAAATCAATGAACTCATCAGTATTAACACCAAGAAAAAACGGTTACAAGAAGCCAAAGCTAAAGCCAAGAAGAAAAAACTCGCAGAGCAAAAAAAACGTGACGCTAAACTAGCCTTAGAAGCAGAAAAAGCAAAACAAACGGCTATGGAAAATGAGCTTATTAACAGCGCCAACAATATGGCTCTTGATGCCAACAACCCACCATCATCGCTAGCAATGCGAAAACCTGTAGCTAACACACCCGCCAGCAGCGATGACTTGTTAATGTTTAAACAAGTCGACGTCGACAACCAATCATTAACTCTGGGCCTAGAACTGGAGAATCTCAGCCGTCGAATTGTTAACCGCAACGCTGGTGTAATCGTTCACGCGAACTCAGAAGAAGACTTTCGCTGGATTAACGGCTCATTAAAAACCTACATTTACTTATTAGATTCTAATTTTCACCTAAACTCTACGTCTAAAATTGGCCCTCAAGAACACCCAAGTATTGAACTCATTCAATAATGAATGAGTTCTCCCGTTAACCACACAGCCAAGAGCACTGTCAAAAATATCACCCCAAAATATCACCGGCAGATTTGGGCATTTGCTTGGCCAATGATGCTCGCAAATATTACTGTACCGTTATTAGGTTTAGTTGATACCGCTGTGCTAGGGCACTTGGAACATTCCAGCTATCTAGCCGGAGTGGCCATTGGTAGTAATATTTTTACTTTTGTATTTTGGGCGTTTGGTTTTTTACGTATGGGTACCACAGGTTTAATCGCGCAAGCCTATGGCAAACAAGACACATCGCAATTACTACGAACACTGATCCAATCCGTAGGGCTCGCATTATTCATTGGCATTGTGATTATTGCCAATCAAACCTGGCTAATCCCATCAGCTATTACCTTAATGGATGGCAGCCAACAAACCCAAACATTAGCGGCGGCTTACTGTAATGTCCGCATATGGGGAGCCCCTGCCACGCTAATTCAGTACGCATTAATCGGCACCTATATTGGTTTACAAAAACCCAAAGCATCTCTTGTTATTCTTATTAGCATTAATCTACTGAATATTATTTTTGACCTATGGTTTGTGGTACTTCTGGAATGGAATGTTGTTGGTGTCGCGTTGGCCACAGTGTTAGCAGAATACATTGGTGTATTTATTTCATTAGGTTATCTCTATTATTATTTCTACCAAAAGCCGACGTTAACCTCATGGTCACTAAAATCACTTATGAACCGGCGTGATTTATCCCGATTTTTTAGCGTCAATGGGGATATTTTTATTCGTACCTGTTGTTTGTTATTTGTGTTTGCGTTTTTTACCTCGCAAGGCGCAAAGCAGGGTGATGTAATTTTGGCAGCCAACGCGGTGTTACTAACGTTTCTATTACTTATTTCCAATACTTTGGACGGCTTTGCTAACGCAGCAGAAGCAACAATAGGGGAGTTTATTGGGAAAATAGAAAATAAACACTCAACAAAAAAGCAATTGATAATATTTGTTAGATCCGCATTACAATGGTGTGCCGGTTTTACCGCATTATTAATGTTGGTTTTTTATCTTTCTGGATCATCAATCATCGCGTTATTAACCGATATTGGCGACGTACAGGAAACCGCAGATCAGTACCTAGCCTGGTTAATACTCATGCCAGCGCTTTCTTGTTTAAGTTATCTTTACGACGGAGTCTTTGTCGGTGCAACGCAAACGCGCTCAATGCGTAATATTATGGTGATATGTTTATTCGTGATATTTTTGCCGCTGTGGAAACTCACACAACCCTACGGAAATCATGGATTATGGTTTGCATTCAGCGCCTTTATGCTAAGTCGTTCAATATTAATGAACCTGTCCTACCAGCGCTTTCTACGATCCCTGTAAGCGCTGGTTAATCTTCTCTATTATCTATCTTTATCAGAACTACTTTATTAGCTTCACTGTGCTTACTTGTACCACACCCAAAGCATCCGCATCTTTCTCTGCATTAATAGCACGAACATCTTCTTCTTTCGGACGCTGACTCACATACCCGCAAGACACACACTCGGCAATATCTTCTCCGTCCTGTTTATAGGTAACAATTTTATCCAGCTTCTGACATTCTGGACACACTGCTCCAGCAATAAAGCGACGAGATTTTTTTGGTGCCGCATTGCTTAACTCAATCTTATTTGGCTCAGTCTTATTTGGCTCAGTATCACCCATATTTGTCTCTTCCTGCATGCTAACCTCAACTCAAGCCGTTAACCCGGAATGTCGTAATAACGCATCAACATTTGGCTCTCGACCACGAAAGGCAACAAATAATTCCATTGGCTCTTTTGAACCACCTTTCTCCAGAATATTTTGTTTAAATGCATCGCCGGAGGTTTTATCAAAAATGCCATTTTCCTCAAATAACGAAAACGCATCCGCCGACAATACTTCCGCCCACTTGTAGCTGTAATAACCTGCCGCATAACCTCCAGCAAAAATATGGCTAAAGCTACATTCAAAACGATTAAATTCTGGTGGTGTTATCACAGCTACCTGTTCTCGAATATCATCAAGCACATGATGAATGCTGACTTTATCGATTTGATGCTGCTGATAATAACAGTGAATGGAAAAATCAAATAAAGAGAATTCTAATTGACGCACCATTTGCATCGCCGACTGAAAATTCTTTGCTGCTAACATTTTATCCAGCATGTCATCAGGTAGCCCTTCGCCGGTTTCATAATGACCTGACATCATAGGGATTGCGTCTTTTTCCCAACACCAATTTTCCATAAATTGACTGGGTAATTCCACCGCATCCCATGCAACTCCATTGATACCGGACACGGCACTTTCTTCCACCTGAGTTAACATATGATGTAAACCATGACCAAACTCATGGAACAAAGTGGTCACTTCGTTATGAGTTAACAACGCGGGTTTTCCATCCACTGGACCATTAAAGTTACAGGTAAGAAATGCTACGGGTAATTGCAACTCTCCACTTGAGGTTCGACGGCGCACCTTACAATCAGCCATCCAAGCCCCGCCACGTTTATGCTCGCGAGCATAAACGTCCAGATAAAACGTTGCAATCTTCTCTCCTTGGTTTTCACTGTCATTACTTAACACATGAAACAATCGAACATCAGTGTGCCAAGTATCAAAGTCTGAAACCTCTTCAAAACTCACATCAAACAATCGAGATGCAACAGCGAACATACCCTCTAACACTTTGTTGTAGGGAAACCAAGGACGTAGCTCTTCTTGAGAAATAGCGTATTTCTCTTGTTTTAATTTTTCACTATAAAATGCAATATCCCAAGCGTACAACGTATCGGTTTTATAGTTATTTTGTGCAAACTCTTGCAACTCAAACAGTTCATTCCGAGCAGCAGGCAACGATTTACTCGCCAAATTATTAAGGAATGAAAATACCTGATCCGTATCCGTTGTCATTTTGGTAGCAATAGAACGCTCAGCGTAATTGTTAAAATTCAGCAGCTGAGCAATCTCATCTTTTAGCGCCAAAATTTCAACCATAAGAGGGCTATTATCCCACTCACCGGCATTGGGTCCTTGCTCTGATGCGCGCGTTGTATAAGCGGTATACATTTCTTGGCGAAGCGCACGATTCTCACAGTAAGTCACCACAGCGATATAACAGGGGATATCCAACGTCAGCAAGTAACCCTCAAGCTCTTTGGCCTCCGCAGCCTGCTTAGCCGCCGCTAATGACGATGCGGGTAACCCTACAAGTTCACTCTCATGCTCAACACACTTCGACCATGCCTGAGATGCATCCAGTACATTCTCTGAATATTTGCTAGACAGCTCCGACAAACGTTTCTTAATATCCCCAAACCGTTGTTGCTTCTCTGGCGCTAAATCAATACCTGATAACGTAAAGTCTCGTAACGCGTTATCAACAACTTTTTGCTGCGCATCATTTAATGAAACAAACTGGCCGGAGGTTTTTAATGACGAGAAAGCATCAAACAATTCACGATGTTGCCCCAACTCTGTACTGTACTCAGATAATTTTGGCAAACACGCGTTATAAGCATCCCGCAACACATCACTGTTCGCTACCGCATTAAGGTGGCTTACCGGTGACCACATTTGCTCTAATTTATCTTCCATCTCAGCATAGGGCTGCAAGAAATTAGCAACCGTTGCCCCCTCAGAACCTGCCACAGCAAGAATATCAATGAGCTGTGCTCTGTTATCCGACAAGATTTGATCAAGAGCAGGTTCAATATGTTCTGGAAGAATAGAAGAAAAGGCGGGTAGCTGACCAAAAACGAGAAGAGGGTTCGACATATAAAAGTTCTCTAGGGTATGAGTTAAGAGCATTTTATTGGTTACTTATCGGTATTAGCCCTGCGTGCTTCTAAATTTTACGATAAGTAAAAATGCCTTTGAGGGTAGTTTAACTCAATTCACCCTATGAGGCTCAACCCTTTAACACCTCAACCCTTCAAAGAAGCAATCACCTGGCCCGTTGGTGGCATCAAACCACGCCACAACCGGAACGACTCCGCGGCCTGCTCAACCAACATACCCAGCCCATCATAGGTTGCAGCAGCCCCTAAATTAGTAGCCCACTGATTAAAAGGCGTCACTTCAGTACTGTACATCATGTCATAACAGCGGGAATACTCACCCACAACACTCTCTGGAAGTGGCGGCACATCCCCACTCAAACTCGCCGATGTACCATTAATAATCCAATCAAACGGCTCACCTGCCAAATCATCAAAAGCACAAGCTTCTATTCGGCCCATATCAGAAAACTGATCGGCCAATGTCTGCGCCTTCTCCAACGTTCTGTTAGCAATAACCACTGACGCCGGATTTTCCTGTAACAAAGGGGCAAGTACACCTCGAACAGCACCACCAGCACCCACAACCAATACACGTTTATTGGTAACACGACCATCATGGTTATTTGCTATATCACGCATCATACCCACACCATCAGTGTTATCCCCACGAATACGCCCATCAACTAAACATATCAACGTATTAACCGCTCCCGCTCGCTGAGCACGCTCACTTAGCTCATCCGCCAACTCATACGCTTCCTGCTTAAAAGGAATGGTGACATTAAGGCCTTTACCACCTTCGGTAAAAAACGCTGTCACAGCGTCTGCAAACCCATCTTCTGGCACTAACATCGCCGAATAGGTAAGATCTTGATCACTTAGGTGAGCAAATTCTTTATGTATAAGTGGAGACCTACTGTGTTTGATGGGGTTTCCCATCACTGCATAACGATCCATAAAACATTTACTTTTTGTCGATGAATATCAGAATTCTTGTATAAAACGTACAAATATCACTGTGAACTTATCACCAGGCTTAAAGTTCAGCCAACCAATCACGGGGCACAAGATAATCACTATAAAGTTTGGCCTCTTCAGAACCCGGTTCTGGCTGCCAATCATATTTCCAAGTCACCAACGGTGGTAACGACATCAAAATTGACTCCGTTCTCCCTCCCGTTTGCAACCCAAAATGGGTGCCTCTATCAAACACCAAATTAAATTCTACATAACGTCCACGCCGATACAGCTGAAACTCTTTTTGCTGCTCAGTCCAATCCATCGCTTTACGCTTCACAACAATAGGTAAATAGGCGGGTATATACGCATCGCCCACTGCCTTCATAATAGAAAAACACCGATCAAAACCACCGACATTTAGATCATCAAAAAACAGCCCACCCACACCCCGTGTTTCATTTCTGTGTTTTAAATAGAAATACTCATCACACCAGGTTTTATATTCACTATACAGACTATCACCAAAAGGCTCACATGCCTGTTTTGCCACCTGATGCCAGTGTTTAACATCCTCAGCAATCGGGTAATAGGGCGTTAAATCAAACCCACCACCAAACCACCAAACAGGTTCTGCACCTTCTTTTTCTGCCAAGAAAAAACGAACATTTGCGTGGGCAGTCGGAATATGTGGGCTAGTCGGGTGAATAACCAACGACATCCCCATTGCTTGAAAACTTCGACCCGCAAGTTCAGGGCGTTGCGCCGTAGCAGATGCTGGCAATCCGTCACCAAAGACATGAGAGAAATTCACTCCTGCCTTTTCATAAACAGTGCCGCCTTCTAACACTCGAGAACGACCACCACCTCCAGCCTCACGATCCCAGCTGTCTTCTTTAAACACGCTACCATCGGTTTCTTCTAAAACAAGGGCATTACAAATACGATCCTGCAAATCCATTAAGTACTGTTTTACTACATCGATAGAAATGGCTTCACTCATATTCAAATAATCCTCATTAGCTGCTGCGTAACACCTTTCCAGACACTAAATCTCGAATAATGGTTGGATTTTCATGCCCCGAGCAACGACCGCTAACGATAAAATCTAAATCAGTCCATTGCCCCCGCTGTTGACGTTTGCGCAATGGCAAATCAGTTCGAATCGATGTTTGCCCGGATAAATTGGCGCTGGTAGAAACCAACGGCGCTCCCCAAGCCTCACACAATCGTTTAACTACAGGATGGCTAGAAACTCTCACCGCCACGGACTCATGTTGCCCACGAACCCAATGGGGTATAACACGATGAGGGTCAGGAATAACCCACGTCGTTGGGCCAGGCCAACTCGTTTCTAGTTGAGCTATTTGATCAGCAGTAAGCCGATCTATAAGAGGGGCTATTTGCTGTAAATCTGCTGCAACCAGAATCAACCCTTTATGCCAAGGCCGCTGCTTTAACCGCAATAAGCGCTGTACAGCACTTTCACAAAAAGCATCACAGCCCAACCCGTAAACAGCTTCAGTTGGATAGGCAATAACCCCCCCTGAAGCAAGGTTTTGCATCACATGATGTAGCTGACCGATGGAGATACTAACTGCTTAACTTCTCTTGCAAGGCAACATCTTTAGCAATAACCGCTGCAGCACTTTCTGCACGATCCGCCAGTAAACGCTGAGCTAACTCTGCATCTGCTAATGACATCATTTGACCCGCTAAATAAGCCGCATTTTTTGCACCCGCTTTACCAATAGCAACTGTTGCAACTGGGATACCACCAGGCATCTGTACAGTGGATAACAACGCATCCATACCGTCTAGAGATCCAGATACAACCGGAATGCCGATAACAGGCTTCAACGTGTTAGCAGCAACGGCACCCGCAAGATGAGCAGCCATACCAGCAGCACAAATAAAGACAGAACAGCCACGTTTATCTGCATCAACAACATAATCATGAGTAGCGACAGGAGTACGGTGTGCAGAGGTCACTTTAACCTCGGCAGGAATTTGAAGTTGCTTTAACACATCAATTGCTGACTGTACGGTAGGCAAGTCTGAATCAGACCCCATTAGGATTGCTACAAAAGGCTTGGACATATCATCACCTGTTCTATTGGTTATATACTGTTGAACGTTTAATCGAGCTTAAAAAAAACAACTATAAGGCTTAAAAAAGCGGCACGGTAACCCACTGTGGATAGCTATGCAAGCAAATATCCCCCATTACCACCAATAATTACACCATCTAACTCCAGCATAACAAGAGCAGAGTTCACTTCAGCAACACTAATACCCGTTTCTGACACCACAAAATCAACGTTACAGGGGTCATGCTCCAATAAGCTAAGTATCTGAGCTTCCGTTGATTTTTCTGAATAATTGCCATGTTTTGACGCCGAGGATAACTCTCGACAGTCACCGTTTTCCACTTCAACCGCACCCAGCTGATAGGTTGATAACAGCGGTAATAGTTCTTCCACCACATGCTCACCACTTTCCACCAACTTCGCTCCTTGACGAATAAGCTCATGACAGCCTTTCGCCAAGGGGTTGTGAATAGAACCCGGAATAGCAAAGACCTCACGCCCTTGCTGAACCGCCTCACCGGCCGTAATCAACGAACCGCTTTTTTTCGCCGCCTCAACAACCAAAACACCCATGCTCATACCGCTAACAATACGGTTACGTCGAGGAAAATATTCCGCCCGAGGCCCGGTACCAATAGGGTATTCGCTGACTAACGCTCCGTTTTCAACCACTTTATCAGCAAGTACTTGATTGGCTCGTGGGTATACCTGATCCAAACCATGGGCAAGAACCGCAACCGTATAACCTTCTGCAGCCAAAGCTCCTTGGTGAGCAGCGCCATCGATACCTTTAGCCAACCCACTGGTAGTAATAAAACCCTGGCGAGCAAAGTGCTGAGAAAAATTGTATGCCGTATCCAGCCCCGTTCGGGTAGGGTTACGGCTACCTACAATGGCGATTTGAGGAAAAGCGAGAGTATCAACATCACCTTTTACAAATAATAGAGGTGGAGCTCCTGCCACCTCCTTTAGCAAAGATGGATAGGAAGATTCTGGGCACAATACAATATGGTGGTTGTCTGAGTCATGCCACCAACGAAGATCTTCATCTACATGTCGATTAATAGACGTTGGGCTACTTTTCGATAACATACCCCGTTGAAATGACTTAATCTTTTCAATTTGTGCTGATTTCAATCCCACTTTTTCCAAGTCGGCACTAGGAAGTGCAAACAAACTGGGCAGGTCACCTTCGCAGTGTGTGAGTAACTTATGAAATGAGACAGGACCTATTCTAGGGACGCGCCAAAGTGCCAACCAATAAGGCACGTGATCTTCCATGATATGCATTGTTTATCCATTGCCAACTAATATTGTTAGCCACATAGACGCTAATACCACAAACAAAAACGTAAAAGGCCCGCATTAATGCAGGCCTTTTACGTTTCCACTAGCTTACGCTTAATCAGTTAGGGTTTTTTACCCTATCCAATACAGACAGCGGTGCACTAGATTTAAGAATCAAACCGTAGGATGTTTTCTCAAACGTTCTGAATATCATCATCATTCCACGACGATGGTCAGGTAATTTTAATAGCTCTTGGGTAAACCGATCCTTAACGACTTCACCCTTTGCAAAAATCGCCAAAACATCACCAATTTCAACCCCTTCACGGTTACCACGGTTAATCACCACCACATCGTACAAGCTCACGTTTTTCACACCACTGAAGACATGAATGATCTGGCCATCAATTTCTTCGGCTGGGGCTTTCGGGAAGAAAGTAGAATTTACCTTGCGCTGTTCCGTCGCTAACAAACGATCTCCCACTCGAATATCTTCTTTAGAACTCTGTACTTTGAAACGCGCTATATCACCTTCTTCACTTTCATAACGCACAATACCTAAATCCAACGCTGCAAAGCCCAGCATTTCTTTGGTCTCAGGATCTAAGTAAGTCGGACCACGACGATATACGCCATAAGCCTTATCGTTTTCACTCCAATCACCACGGGCATACAGATAACTACCCACACCCATGATAATATGCTCTTCATCACCGGCGAGAACGTAAGGTGCATCACTTAGCTCGTCCTTATCCAACACACGGTTATTCACTAGAAAACTTTGAATATGCTCCAAGGGAATCGCCGGAATTACCGTATCAATCGGTGTGATGCGGGCTTTAGGGGTTAATTTAATGGTATCGCCAGGCTTAAACTTTAAGACGCGAGGCCCTTTTTCAACATTTAGATAAGGCTGACCATCCACGTACACCAAACGTAAAGTATCTCCTGGATAGATTAAATGTGGGTTATCTATCTGAGGGTTTACAAACCACAACTCAGGCCACAACCAGGGATTTTTCAGAAATGCATTGGAAATATCCCACAACGTATCGCCTGAGCTCACGTTATAGGTGGTTGGATGATTATCTTTCAGCTCAACATCAGCGGCGGCTTGAAGGGAAAAACCCAACAGTCCAACCCCCAACAATCTGAGAAATGATTTCATCATGGTGAGAATCCCTTTATCATTATTAAACTGTATTATTAAATCTAGATTATTCGTTCTAGTATTACCTGTGCCAACAGCCTGCCCAATAAGCAGCCTATTTTCCACAAATTAGTGGTCAATATGTTCGAGAATGCCGCCGAAGTGCTATAAGCACAAGGCATTCTCTTTAAATATAGCCCTTTTATAGAAAAGCTTGGGAACTGTTACACATTTGCTTTCATTGTAGACGAATTTTTACGTTCAAAATGAGCAATTGCAATACAAACATCATCTTAGCAACTTTTATTCGTGTTTTACGATAACCTAATCAACAACTTGATCACAACTGACGAACATTATGGCCTTATTAGATATTTTAGAATTCCCCGACCCACGACTTCGCACCAAAGCAAAAGCGGTAAAGAATGTTAACGATGGCATCCGCACACTTGTGGATGACATGTTAGAGACCATGTACGAGGCCCCTGGCATTGGATTGGCGGCAACCCAAGTTAACGTTCATCAGCGCGTAGTGGTGATTGATGTTTCTGAAGAAAAGAATCAGCCACTGGTGCTCATCAACCCTACGTATGAGGTTATTGAAGGTGAGCAGGAATATGACGAAGGCTGCCTTTCTGTGCCAGGTTATTACGAAACCGTCTCCCGTTCCGAGAAAATTCTACTAAAAGCCACTGATCGTGACGGCAACACCTTCGAAATGCAATGTGATGAGCTGCTGGCTATCTGTGTCCAACATGAAATTGATCATCTAAACGGTATTTTATTTGTTGACCATATCTCCAAGCTAAAACGTGAGCGAATAAAAGCTAAGCTGGTCAAAGCCCACAAGGCTGAGTTGAAAAGTCGACGCTAAGTGCACTATTCATCAATATTCGCGCTATAGGCCTAAGCCATACGTTAGCCTCACGTGCTAACTTTCACACATTTATTGCCTGTACCCTGGTAATTATTGGAATTCAGCTTTGAAGCAACCTCAGAATAACACTCCCTCGCTTAATATCGTATTTGCCGGCACTCCTGACTTTGCCGCCTCGGTAATGACAGCAATTCTCAACAGTCCCCACAATATCATTGCCTGTTATACGCAACCTGACCGCCCCGCAGGTAGAGGCCGTAAATTAACCGCCAGCCCAGTAAAGGCCCTGGCACAGGAACATGACATCCCTGTTTATCAGCCTCTTAACTTTAAACAAGATGAAGACCTGAAGCAGTTACAGGCATTAAACGCAGATCTAATGGTGGTCGTTGCTTATGGCATCATATTACCTAAGGCCGTTCTCGAAGCACCGCGGCTCGGTTGCATTAACGTACATGCTTCACTGTTACCCCGTTGGCGTGGTGCCGCTCCAATTCAGCGAGCCATTGCAGAAGGGGACAACGAAACCGGCGTTACCATTATGCAAATGGATGAAGGTCTAGACACTGGAGCCATGTTAAGCAAAGTGATCACCCCCATCAGCCCATCGGACACCGGTGGATCACTGTTTGATCGACTTGCCGAATTGGGAGCCGAAGCCTGTGTATCTTCATTAAATGCATTCAGTGTAGGGGAGACAAGTGCTGAACCTCAGGATAACGACCTCGCCAATTACGCTCATAAGTTAAGCAAAGAAGAAGGTCGTATTCAGTGGAATCTGCCCAACCACCAGGTTCACAACCTCATTCGAGCGTTTAACCCTTGGCCAGTAGCACACACAGAAATGGACGGCAAAAAAGTTAGATTCTTTGATGTTGAAATCGTTAGTGGCAACGCTCAAAGTGCACCCGGCACCATCCTTGACGCCAATAAACAAGGCCTTACTATAGCAACCGGTTCTGGCGCAATACGAATTACCCGTATGCAGCTTAGCGGTGCAAAACAATTACCGGTTACCGATATTCTAAATAGCCGAAAAGAACAATTTTCCGTCGGGAAGCAGTTTATCTAATGGCCATAAATGAACGAGCACTAGCAGCACAGATATTAAATGACGTATTGCCTCTTAAAAAAGGTCAGGTTCACAACGGCCGGTCGTTATCCGCACTTCTGCCCAAAACCTTAACCAAATACCCCGATGCAGATCGACCTCTACTACAGGAATTATGTTTTGGTGTCTGTCGCTGGTTTATTCGGTTAGATAAAATAGCCAGTCTGGTGACTCATCACCCATTCAAAACACGAGACAGCGATATTCACGCTTTATTGTTAGTCGGTATTTATCAAATACTCTATCTACGAGTCCCCGATCACGCCGCTATCTCCGAAACGGTTGAAGCAACCCGTCAAATGGACAAGGCATGGGCAGCTAAAGTCATTAACGGTACTTTACGTCGACTACAACGAGAAAAAAACGAGCTCGAACAATCACTGCCCGACAATCTCACCGTTCAATCAGCCCACCCCAAATGGTTGGTGGATATGATCAAAGCTGCCTGGCCAGAACAGGCCGAACGTATTGTGAGTAACAATAATACCCAAGCCCCCATGACCATCCGAGTAAACCCTCGGCACAATCAGCGGGAAAGCTATTTACAACAGCTAAAACAGAAGGGTATTCAAGCCAAACTCTGTGAGTTTTCAACCTGTGGCATTCAACTGGAAAAAGCCTGCTCCGTAGAAAAACTACCTGGATTCGATCAAGGCCACTGCTTTGTGCAAGATGAAGCTGCACAACTATCCGCTAAATTACTCGATGCCCAACCCGGTGACAGAGTGCTGGATGCCTGCGCCGCACCCGGTGGTAAAACTACCCATATCGCCGAATTACAACCAGACCTCACCGCATTGGTGGCACTTGACGCTGATGAGCAACGCGTCACCCGTATCCATGAAAATCTACAACGCCTGGCATTAACCGCAGAGGTTCACGCGCAATCCTTGGAAAGCTTCACTCAACAGTACCTAGAACAGCCCACCGATAAAACCGCGGAAGATAATATCGATAACAAAAACGATATTCCTCTTTTTAATCGTATTTTATTGGATGCCCCCTGTTCCGCCGTAGGTGTCATTCGTCGTCACCCCGATATTAAATGGTTACGAAAACGCACCGATATCAATGCCCTCGCGGAAACACAATTATTGCTATTAAAAAACGCATGGACACTGCTCGCCCCCGGCGGCACATTACTGTATGCCACCTGTTCGATATTACCCCACGAAAATGAGCGTGTTGTTCACACCTTTTTAGCAGAACAAAACGATGCAAAGGAACAGGTGTTGGATGTTACCTGGGGCCAAGCGGTGTCCGTTGGTGTGCAATTGTTACCGCAAAAAGATGGTCATGATGGATTTTATTATGCGAAATTATTGAAGGCTGAGAATTAGGAAGCGTTGTGACAACCACCCCTATCAGTGCAATCCAAGGTGAATTCTTAACACAACTTCCACACCATCACCTTATTGTAGAAGCAGACACCGGGTCGGGAAAATCCACCCGGCTCCCACTATGGATCGCCAACCACAACCCCACAAAAAAAGTGCTGGTCATTGAACCACGTCGTATCGCCTGTGTAGCACTCGCCACTTACGTCGCCACCCTAGCCAACTCAAAACTCGGTCACGACGTTGGATACGCCATCCGCTTTGACCAAAAATTTAATAACACCACCCGTATCCTTTTTGTCACCCCCGGAATCGCCCTACGTTGGCTAGCAGATAATCAACTATCTGATTTTGCCACCATCATGATTGATGAATTCCACGAACGTCGATGGGATACCGATTTACTACTGGCGTTGCTAAAAAATAAAAATCAACATCGGCTAATCATCACCTCCGCAACCATCAAAGGCCAACAACTTGCAAACTACCTCGGTGGAAAATGCCTGACCAGTGAAGGTCGCATGTTTCCCGTCACAACAAGCTACCATTGCACACAACCGCAACAAATGCCAAGCACCGCCAACCTTGATAAACGCATCCAACAAGCCTGCAAAATTGCCATAGATCAGCTCGAAAAAACAAAAACAAGTCACGACATATTGGTATTTTTACCCGGTAAAAAAGAAATACAAAATGCAGCACAACAATTAAAAGAATTTGATGCTGACGTCATTGGTCTATCCGCCAGTACGAGTCCAAAAGATCAGCAACGAGCCCTTAATCAACAAGCCAGGCGACGTATTATTTTATCCACTAATGTCGCCGAAACATCCTTAACCATTCCTAACATTGGTGTTGTTATCGACAGCGGCATGGAACGACGAACTCACCAACGTAATGGTCGTACCGTACTGGGTTTAGATCCCATATCCAAAGCCAGTGCCGATCAACGAAAAGGCAGAGCAGGGCGCCTGTTTGAGGGTGTTTGTATTCGTTTGTGGGGAGAACACGCTCCACTTATCGACTCGACACCACCAGAAATATTACGTGAAGAGTTAACCGAATTAGTACTGGCATCTGCTTGTAATCAAGTGCCCATAAACGACTTGGTTTTTCCAGAACCATTACCCAAAAAATCCCTTGATGTTGCGACCACACGTTTATTGGCAATGAACGCTATTGATACCTATGGGCTTGCCACCAAACACGGAAAACAACTTTACCCGCTGCCCATTGATTCACTTTTCTCTCATTTAATCACTGCCATGCCTAACGAAAGCTGCAAAACAGCCATGGTAGATTTGATCGCGGCACTTAGCATTAATCAATCCCTAATTCCCGTATTCAAAAGTGAACAAGCAAGACAAAATCTTGTTCAATGGGAAAATCGTGATTGTGATGCAATGACACTGATACGCATCATTCGCCAACCCAGCCCTGAAGATATTCTGATAAATGAAAAATTACGAAATGACGCACGCGTGCTTTCTCAACAAATCCGAAAAACGCTCCACCTTCCTGCCCTCAATATAAAGCCTGCATCAGATAAAAAAGCGCTTGATGTTAACCGTCAGCAATTTATTGAAGCAATCATCCAGGCAACGCCTGAGCTAATATTTATTCGCCGTGCTAAACGTCGAAATGCATTGGGAAATGGTTACGGTGAAGCCGTTATTAGCGATAACAGCCGCCTGCAAGATAATATCGAAGCCTGTATTGTCTTCGACCAGCATAATTTACCCGGAAAAGGCTTAAGAGAAACCATTGCCATCGCAACATGCCTTGCTCCTATTAAATTTACCGACATTATTAACGCAAATCTACATACCGAACAATTAGGGGATATTCACTGGAGAAAGCAGCAACTTTTAGTACAAACACAGTTGAGCTATGCCGGTAGAATTATCGATAATCAGGAATCAAAACCCGAAGGGCAGTTTGCGAGACAAGCAATCACTCAACTGATTCTAGAAAACCGTATTTTCCCTGGGCTGAACCTTCAACTTCAAGAAGATATTAATGCTTTTGCACTGTATCAATCGTTAAATACATCAACCAATAACACATTACAGACTAGTCATCATTCAAACCTATCAGATAACATTCCTGATTCAGAAAAAACGTGGTTATTGGAAAAGTTACAATCATTAGGTGTAGAAACCAGTGACGACTTACAACTTATCGATGCATCGGACTTACAATTTAACGGCATTCCCGAGTGGGAAAAGCCATCATTCTTAGATCGCTTTCCACAAATAGTAACCCTTAGCGATGTAACATTATCTGTTCACTATGCCATAGGTAATAAACAAATCACTCTAAACAAAATAAATGGTGATAGGAAAACCGACCCCAAACGTTGGGAGCTGCCTACTTGGCAGGGATGGCGCATTCGTTTTAAAAAAGCGAGTCGCATTGTGGACATTAAGTAATTCTTCAATTCAAAAAATAACGTTAATATCCACAGAGCTCAATTTAAAATAACTTAATATAGAAACATTTAATGCAAACAACACTTCTTATATTTTTTACCACTACCACAAGGACAAAGATCATTTCGACCTACTTTAGGTTCAGCGACTTTAGGCTGTAAAGTTGGATCAGATGCCAGTTTCTGCTCATACAATTTCCTACCCGTAAACGCATAGGCCTTTAATGTATTTGGCAATAGCCGTAAAAAATCCTCATAGATTTCCTCAAAAGTAACATCGTCACTTTCAATCAGCTCTTCATGTAGATTCCGTGAAAAATCTTCATCCGAAAAGAAACTTAGCATAACGGACTTAATAGTATGGTCTTCTTCTAAGACATCAACCATTGCCTCTTCCCACACCTCACCTAACCATTCAGATGCGTCAATAAATCCCTGCGACCACTGCCCAAGATCACTATCCATACCAAAATTCCCAGACATCGAATCACCTAACTTCAATGCCTGAGGAAATTCTGCAGACTCCCCCTGAATTTGATCCATCATATAGTTAAAAAAGTCGATCAATACTTGAAACGTCTTTTCATCGTCAAAAATGGCTTGGGTCACGGCATCATTTTCACCAAATAGACTGGGAACCCACTCTGCAGGGCCAATCGCGATCGGAGCACTACAAAGACCAAACAAAAAGCCATGAATCACATTAAAACTCATTGGAAAGTCATGCTCTTCACTAAGAGCCATTACCTTTGTCAGCCCTGTAGCAAAGGTTTTTTCTTGTTTTGCTTTCTTTGAATCTAGCGTTCTATCCAACATACTCATAGTCTTATCTCTTTGATCATCACCTGGTAAGAAAAAAACTTTCTATAAAATCATCTACATAGTAAGTGACCACATAGTGTACATTACCTCGTTACGTGACAACACCCGCCCTTGAGACAAAATCCATATTGATCCGCTGGAGCTACTTAGATTAGTGCTGTACCCAAAATGTGCCCAAACATTGTGCTCAGATTCACTACAAACAACGATTCTCCACCTGCCAGGGATATGCTATTCTGATTAGCATTCATTCGACGTTATAAAAGCTACAAAAGTTAACAACGTTTTCTTGATCTCCATATATTTTAAGACCTTCAATTATGAAAATCATTATCCTGGGTGCAGGGCAAGTAGGCGGCACTCTTGCGGCAAACCTCGCCAGCGAACATAACGACATCACGATTGTTGATACTGATGGCGATCGTTTACACGAACTTCAAGAACGTTATGATATTCGCACCATTCAGGGTATGGCATCTCACCCTACAGTACTGCATCAAGCAGGGGCCGATGATGCAGATATGCTTATTGCCGTAACCAATAGTGATGAAATAAATATGGTTGCCTGCCAAGTAGCCTATTCATTACACCGAACACCCACCAAAATTGCCCGCGTACGTTCCACCAGTTATCTAAATAAAAGCAAGGGGCTCTTTAATAACGACGCCTTTCCTATCGATGTAATCATCAGCCCCGAGCAAGAAGTAACCAATCACATAAAACGGTTGATCGAACACCCTGGTTCACTACAGGTGCTCGATTTTGCTGGAGGAAAACTACAACTCGTCGCTGTTAAGGCCTATTTTAACGGACCATTAGTCGGACGAGAATTGCGTTATTTACGCCAGCACATGCCATCCGTTGATACCCGGGTTGCCGCAATCTTTCGCCGTGACCGTGCCATCATTCCTGAAGGCACCACCATTATTGAAGCCGATGATGAGGTATTCTTTATTGCTGCCCGAAACCATATTCGCGCCGTAATGAGTGAACTACGTGGCCTTGAACACAACTATAAAAAGATCATTATTGCTGGCGGTGGCAACATCGGTGAACGGTTATGTGAAGCCATTGAAAACCGCTACCAAGTCAAAGTAATTGACAGAAATGTTGATCGCTGTCGTTATCTGGCGGAGAAACTTGCACGCACCATTGTGATAAAAGGCAACGCATCTGATCAAGACCTTTTATTAGAAGAAAATGTTGAAGATGTTGATGTCTTCCTCGCTGTCACCAATGACGATGAAGCTAACATCATGTCATCAATGTTGGCCAAACGGCTCGGCGCTAAAAAAGTCATGACACTTATTAATAACCCCGCTTACGTGGACCTTGTTCAAGGCGGGGATATCGATATTGCGATCTCACCACAACAAGCCACTATTGGTAGTTTGTTGACCCATGTTCGCCGCGGTGATGTTGCGAATGTTCACTCCTTACGCCGTGGTGCCGCAGAGGCCATAGAAGCGATTGCCCATGGTGATGAAAACTCATCCAAAGTTGTCGGTAAAATGATCGGGGAAGTGGACTTACCAGAAGGCACCAATATTGGTGCCATTGTACGTAACGATGAAGTATTAATAGCTCACGATGATGTTGTTATTGAATCTGGTGACCACGTTATCTTATTCCTAGTGGATAAACGCCGCATCTCTGATGTAGAGCGACTTTTCCAAGTGGGTATTACCTTCTTCTAACCGAGACCGACCATGCATCCCGCTATTATTTTACGTGTTCTTGGCGTGCTATTAATGATCTATAGCACCACCATGTTACCGCCTGTTGCTGTTGCACTGTATTATCACGACGGTGGTCATGTACAATTTCTTACCGCATTTGGCATTACACTGATTTCCGGCCTTATCTGTTGGCTGCCAGTACATAGCAGCCGGGATGAATTACGGGTAAAAGATGGTTTTTTAGTGGTTGTCCTATTTTGGACCGTACTGGGTTTGTATGGCGCAATTCCTTTTTTACTCGGTGACGAACCCAATATGAGCGTGGCCGATGCCGTTTTTGAATCCATCTCTGGGTTAACAACAACAGGTGCAACGGTTCTTCAACAGTTAGACGGTTTACCCAAATCAATTTTGTACTATCGTCAACAGCTTCAATGGCTGGGTGGCATGGGTATCATTGTATTAGCCGTAGCGATACTACCGATGCTTGGTATTGGCGGCATGCAGCTATATAGGGCAGAAACACCTGGCCCAATGAAAGACCACAAATTAACCCCCCGTATTGCGGAAACGGCAAAAGCCTTATGGACGCTTTACGTGTGTTTGACCTTTGTATGTGCCATTACCTACTGGGCATTAGGGATGGATGTATTTGACGCAGTCTCCCACAGTTTTTCCACTATCGCCATTGGTGGGTTTTCCACACACGATGACAGTATTGGTTATTTCAACAACCCTGCGATTGAAGTAGCAACCATCATTTTTATGGCCATTGCCGGTATTAACTTTGGCCTACATTTTTTGGCATGGCGCCGTAAAGAGCTTACCCACTACTGGGCCGATCCAGAACTACGCTTTTACTTTCAAGTACTTATCGGGATTTCAGCAATAGCCTGCACCGTATTATATTTCAACGGCACCTATGAAAATCATTGGGACGGCATGCGCCACGCTATATTTCAAACCGTCTCGATCGCAACGACCACGGGTTACTCTGTAGCTGATTCTTCACAATGGCACCCCCTTATTCCCACCGCATTACTAATGGGGAGTTTTATAGGTGCCTGTGCGGGTTCTACCGGGGGCGGCATAAAAGCCATTCGAATGTTGCTAATGTTTAAACAAGGCCTCAGAGAAATGCGCCGATTAATGCACCCTAACGCCATCATGGTGATTAAGCTTAATAACAAAGCCGTGCCTGACCGGGTCATCGAAGCCGTATGGGGATTCTTTGGTATTTATCTAATGGCTTTTTGCGTGCTTTTTCTCGCTATTCTCGCCACTGGCATTGATTTTGTCAGTGCGTTTTCAGCTGTTGCCGCCTGTATGAATAATTTGGGCCCAGGATTAGGAGAAGTTGCTCTTAATTACGCATCCATCTCTGATACAGCCAAATGGATTCTATGCTTTACCATGTTATTAGGGCGATTGGAGATATTCACCTTACTAATACTGTTTACCCCAATGTTTTGGCGTCACTAACCTAAGCATGTTCGCTATCTAGACTTCAATCTAATTCACAAATGCTAGACTGTAAATAGTTCACATTTTGTTCAATTATTACTCACCACCTATTGACGTGGGATTATTTCCCACTTAAATTAGAGTGCTTACTCCTCAGTACCCCATCTTCCGGAGAACAATTGTGGCAGGTAACACATCGTATTCCTTACCACCGTGGCTTTTGCTACTCACACTAACCATTGGCCTATTAATAAGCCATCTCTTACTGGTGCCTTTTAATAGCCAGTCATTGATACCTGAGAATATTACTCAAGTAGCGCTCAACATGACCTTTGAGCCAGAAGATACCGATGTCCGTTTAAATACCTTTTTACCAAAATCCAATCATCGACAAACGCTCATCAATGAAACCAATCTTGCGCCCAATATGGAGTTCCACGAACAAGATAATGCATTAGGACGTCTGGGGAACTGGGCAGGTACAGATCAAAGCCGTTCTGTTCACTATCAAGCGCATCTCACGACAACAGCCACTCGATACGAAATCCCCAGCGATCTGTTAATCCCTGAAGGTTATGATTCCAGCTTAGAGGCTTATTTATCGGCTACCGATGCTGTTCAAGTTAAACACCCAGAAATTGAACAGCTATGGAAAAACATTGCACCCAAAAGTGATAAACATGTATTGGATGTGTTAGGTGCCATTTACGATTACACCTATAACGACATTACGACTGTACCGTTTAAAGGGGTTACTGATTCTCTTACCGCATTGCGATTGGGAGAGGCCAGCTGTAACGGAAAAAGTCGTCTATTTATTTCCCTAGCACGTTTGAACAACCTTCCTTCGCGCTTAGTCGGAGGTCTCATTCTGAATACTGGCACTAAAAAAACCTCCCATCAGTGGGTGGAAGTTTTCATCAACAACTATTGGGTTCCTTTTGGACCAACCAATGGCTATTTCGCAGAGCTGCCTTCTCATTATCTAGAGCTCTATCGTGGAGATTTATCGCTTTTTAAACACAATCGCAACATCAATTTTGACTACGCTTTTACCATATCTCAAGACACCATCTCACCAGCCCTATACCAGCATCAGGAACCATCAGTTGCCAAAAATATTAATGCAGCGGTGTTATTGCAAAACTTGGGGCTTAACCCAAAAACTACCAGTATCTTTTTGTTGTTCCCTCTCTGTACATTATTGATTACTTTTTTACGCAACGTTGTAGGACTAAAAACCTTCGGTATATTTATGCCGATGTTAGTTGCCGCAGCATGTTTCTCTATTGGCCTTACATTAGGGCTAATAAGTTTCTTATCGGTTTTATTATTGGCATTTATTTTCCATGCATTGCTGGATAAATTACATATTCTAAAAGTTGCAAGGCTAGCATCAATCATTACTATTATTACATTACTGTTTATCGTAACCCTGTATTTTATCGACATAAAGCACCATGAACAGTTTGGTATGTTGACGTTATTTCCTGTTGTTATCATCAGTTTTGTTGCCGAACGTTTACATCAACTATCTGCAGAAAATAACTGGTCTGATATGGTAAGCATCAGCATCGGTACTGTGTTCACCATTGTTATGTGTTTTCTAATATTTAACTCCATTTTACTACAAGGGATATTTGCCTTGTATCCAGAGCTTCTACTACTTGTACTGTCCATCCAAATGTATATCGGAAGCTGGTCTGGAATACGTTTATCAGAAATCATTCGATTTAAAAATCTTCTTTTGTTAGATGCTAATGCTGTTGTTGGTATTAACAGTAGAAACAGAGATTTTGTGTATAAGCACAATAAAAAGTCATTACTTACTTTAGCAGCAGATAAATTAGCGGCAAAAGTGGCCTTACAAAAATTCAATATTCCTGTACCAGACACATTAGCATCTTGTTCTGAGCACAAAGAAATTGAGCAAATGATGCTAATGATACAAGACTTATCACGCTTTGTTATCAAACCCAACAAAGGATCTCAAGGAAATGGCATTCTTGTCATCATTGACAAAGATGATGACCTTTATATCAGTGCATCAGGTAAAAAATGGAACAATACCGCCATCAGACAACATATCAATGAAATACTATCAGGTATCTATTCACAGGATGGTGACACTGACACTGCTTATATCGAACCCCTGATTCAACAACATACTTCACTTCAATGTTTAGCACCTTACGGACTAAGTGATATTCGAATTGTAGCCGGCAAAGGAAAACTCATCAGCGCCATGTTACGTATGCCAACGAAACGTTCATCCGGCAAAGCCAACCTTCATCAAGGCGCAGTGGGTGTCGCAATTGATCTGGACACGGGTATCACGACACGATGTTCCATCAAAGGTCAGAGCATTACCCACCATCCAGACAATGGGGAATGTCTCGTGGGGGTTAGCATTCCCTTTTGGAATGAAATAACCACAATGGCAGAAGACAGCTATCGTGCGATTCCATTGGGATATTTAGGCGTTGATGTTTGTTTAGATAAAGACAAAGGTCCGCTTATTTTAGAAGTAAATGGACGACCTGGATTGGAAATTCAAAATGTACACAACAGAGGTTTTGGAAATGAATTATCTTCATCCATTAATGCGTCTTAGCACCATATTTTCCAAAACAGGTGTTCCACTTGTGGTAATTGCAAGTATTTTCACTCTTTGTATCACACTGGTAGAATATCATGGCGAACGCATCTAAATCATTGATTCTGTAAGGTGTCTATCTGATGTCAGAACCCTCCAGAGATAGTCCTTATCCCAGCCAGCTCTTTTTCGTTTACATTCAATCCCTCGTTTATG
>MAAB01029387.1_pt1 | contig 37220 bp, 32 predicted proteins | sample 1115991 | NCBI WGS metagenome assembly MAAB01 (sample SAMN04961124, study PRJNA320927) | seawater metagenome | isolation source: sample BD02T18 sea water enriched with oil for 18 days | place: USA:Gulf of Mexico | collected 2013-07-27
GTTGTTACTGATGATGTTGATCATGACCAAGTGGTAGAATTCACAATGGGTGCTGCTGCTGCAGTAGCGGGTTTTAATAACGCTCAAGCGGATATTCCTGCGCCTTACGATGGTTCACCCATGTTAAATAACGGTTGGTTAGAATTTGACATGAAGTTGGTGACACCACCAAATAATGCCAATGCCAACTGGAATTTAAAAGTTGAACAAGGTGGCGCAAGCTCTGAAGCCGTACTACGTATAGATACACCGACTACTGAATGGCAACATTATGCAATCTCTTTACGTGATTTAAATAATGCTGGTTTAGCCCTTAACGGTATAGACGTTATCATGCTTTTCCCTGATTGGGGTCAAAGTGAAGGCGCTGTATTTAGAGTTGATAACGTTACTATCTTGCAAGGTGAAGAAACTGGCGGTGGCGATAACGGCTCAGGTGGCGACACTGGTGGAGACACTGGTGGAGACTCAGGTCCTGCTGCAGGAGAAGAAATCCTCAACAACGGTTCATTTGACAGTGACTTAGATGGTTGGATTGGTGTCGGTGTTGCCAATACTGAAGGTGACAATACCTTCTACCAAGCAGATGTTGAAGTTGCAGGTAACGCGTGGGATGTTAATTTCAGTCAAGTAATGACTTTAACACCTGGCGAAACCTATGTTTTATCGTTTAATGCTAAAGCATCCGTAGCACGCACTATGATTGCTGGTCTTGGCCTTAACTCTGACCCATGGACAAATGTGACCGAAACAGTTGCGTTAACCACTGAATGGCAAACTTATACGTATGTATTAACCACCTCAGGTTTTGGTGATGATAACAGCCGGGTATTATTTGACTTAGGTGCTGAAGCTGGCTCTGTATATATCGATGATGTTAGTGTTTCGATTCAAGCAGATAACGGTGGAAACACTGGTGGCAACACTGGCGGGCCAGTTGTAGAAGATGAGTTTGTTATCACTTCTTCAACAGGCACTACTGATGTTAGCTTTACGCCGGATACTATCGGTGAATGGAGCACTGGCACAACCATTCAAGCTGATGTAATTGTTGATGGTCTATCAAGCTGGGAGCTTACTTCAAGCTCTAATTCACCAGAACAAGGAAACTGGGGTACTGTTTTAGCATTCCAAAATGGTTTCTTTGGTGACTTTAGTTCATTCAACCGTGTTGAATTAAAACTGGCTACTTCAGGCGGTTATGAGAATTTTAAAGTGGCTATCTCTGGTAACGGTGTAAGTAAAGAAATTACTTTACCGGTAGATCAAAGCACTTCTGCTTGGCAGACTATTTCTATTGATGCGGCAGATATTCCTGTGAATATGTCTTCGATTGATTGGGTTGCAGTATACGGTACTGGTGGTCAAGCGGGTGTTTCAACCATTAATATCACTGACTTTAGTTTGATTAAAGACGAAGCAATTGCTTTTGACGCTGAAACGGAAAGTGACTTTGTATTTATCTCTTCAGATGCAGGTACATCAAGTGACTTGGTTCATGATGGAGATAACAACAGCGATGTGGGTAATATTATCTTCGGAGAATGGAGCACAGGTACCAGTATTTCAGAAGTTACATACTCTGGCTTAGATGCAATTCAACTTACTGCTGGCGGTGGTTGGGGGGCAGTATTTGCTCTGCAAGGTGATATTTCAGATGGTAGCACTGTTGATAACTACGATGTTGATCTAGCAACATATACCAACATTAAGTTTAAAGTTGCTTCACAAGGTGCTTTTGAACGTTATGCGTTATCAATTGTTTCTAACGTAAATGGCAATGAAACGTCTCAAGAAGTTGGCTTTAGCTTAAACAGCCAAGCAGATTGGAACGAAATTGACATTGACTTAGCACAATATGGTGTTCATTTATCAAACGTGAATCAAATGGCACTATTTGGTGTTTATGATGGCGGCCCTGCTGGTCAAAAAATCTATGTTACTGATATGATTGCTTACGACACTGGTAAAGTTGCACCAGCAAAAGACAGCTCGGACGATAAATTTGTATTCTTCTCATCTACGGATGAAAGTTCAGATTTAGTGTGGGACGGCAATGATACAGCTCATGATGGCAACATTACTATGAGTGAATGGTCTACCGGTACAACATTAACTTCAGATGTTACTTACAACGGCTTAAATGCTTTTGAATTAACAAAAGGTGCTGGTTGGGGGGCTGTTCTGGCGTTAATGGGAGATACCTATGGAGGCGTGCAAGAATACAAGTTAGATGTGGCTAAATACAGCACAATTAACTTGAAAATTGCTGCTCAAGGTGCTTTTTCTGCTTACTATATCGACTTTATAGTTGATGGCTCTGAATTCAAAGTACCTTTAACGGTGAATAGTAATTGGACTGAGGTAACTATTAATGTTGCCGATATTCCACTTAACTTATCTAAGTTAACCCAAATAGCAATATTTGGTGAAGGTGGTGGTGCAGGTAATAAAATTTACATTACCGATTTAAATATCTCAAAATAAATTCAATGTAAAATTATTGATATTCAAGCCCGACTTACTTATTTGGTAAGTCGGGCTTTTTTATTTCTACGTACATAACTACTTATCACATAATTTCCAACTTACCGCAGCATTAATCCGCTTTGGCGAAATAGTATTGTCTTGATGAAATCTTCAATGGATGATAGATATTCAAATTCAAACTTAGATTTAGAGAAATATGACAAATATAAATTTTAGTTTTACAGTAATTATCATGCTGTTTGTATTCCATTCAAATAGTGCCTTTTCTAAAGACTCTCATGCTCCAGAACGAACAGAATATTTTGCTCCCTACGCTGGTAAAACGGTTGAAGTCGATGGCAGCGCTGATGAAAGTATCTGGCAATTAGCAAAATGGCAGAATCTTGATCAACGTTGGCTCGGTCCAGAATACTCTAAAGAAGATGTTCAAGGTCGCTACAAAGTTGTTTGGAGCAAATCCAAATTATACATTTTGGCTGAAATTGTCGATGATATCTTAATTGATACCCATCGTGACCCATTAACTCAGTATTGGGATGATGATACTTTAGAGATATTTATAGACGAAGACTTCTCCGGCGGTGATCATCAGTATAATCATAATGCATTCGCCTACCACATGTCGTTAGACAACCAAGCCATAGATATTGGCACAAACAAACTCGCTCAAAGTTATTCTCACCATGTTGAAAGTCGTTGGAAGCAACAAGGCAATAAGCTCGTTTGGGAATTAAGTATCGATATTTATACCGATGCTTATAAAGATCAAGCAACTGATAACCAAACCGTTGAGCTTTATGCAGGAAAAATCATGGGATTTATGGTTGCCTATTGTGATAACGATGGTAGTGAATTGCGTGAAAACTTTATTGGCTCTGAATCTGCCCTTGGTGGAGCACCCGATCGGGGTTGGATAGATGCAGGTATGTTTGGTAAGTTAATTCTATCTAAGTAAATAAATCAATTATATTTATTTAAACAGTGAAAAATGATCATGAAAAACAAAGTAATACTCATCGCGGTAATATCTTCTATAACGTTGGCAAGTTGTATGTTTCAAGAACAAGGATCTCAAGTGAATAGCAAGATGGCAGAAACGAGTTATCATTTATCACAAACGAGTAAAATCCTGTTAACCAGTGAGGCTGGCGCTAAAATTTCATCGCAGCCAAACTTAACCTTTGTACAAGGTAGAGCCCAAGGCAAAGTGATTACCGTTAGGCCTGATATTATTAAGCAAAATATATTAGGAATTGGTACTTCTTTTACCGAATCTTCGGCTTTTGTTCTTGCGCACTTAAGTAAAGAAAAAAGAGCAGAGGTCATGGAAAATATTTATGGTGAAACGGGGGCCAACTTCTCCATTGCTCGAACACCTATTGGCGCGACAGATTTTGCTGTTGATGGAAAATATTCGTATGCAGCAATTAAAGATGATGTTGAACTATCGTCTTTTAGTATCGCGGTAGATCAAGATGGTTTTAAACAGCAAGAGCATGCCGGTATCAAAGATGAGCAATTTGATTTATTGCCAATGATCAAACAAGCCTACGAAATTAAAAATAAACAAAGTGAGAAAGATTTAAGAATTATTGCGTCAGCATGGACAGCACCACCATGGATGAAAGATATTGATGATTGGTATGTTAGGCCAACGAGTGAAAATAATTATCAAGGCACCGGCGGTGAATTAAAATCACAATATATTTCTACCTATGCAGACTATCTTGTTAAATACCTTGATGCCTATAAAAAAGAAGGCATTGATATTTGGGGACTCACTCCAGTAAATGAACCACATGGTAATAGTGGCCAATGGGAAAGTATGCATTTCACGCCGAAAACACAAAGTACTTTTATTAAGGATCACTTAGGACCAAAGTTGAAAGCAAGTGCTCATGAAAAGGTAAAATTACTTATTTATGATCAAAACCGTGATCAAATGGAGCATTGGACTGATGAAATACTAACTGATAAGGAAACGGCCCAGTATGTTTATGGAACAGCGGTTCATTGGTATGAAAGTACGTATAAAGTTAACGAAGATGTATTTGATCGTGTTCATGAAAAATTTCCAGAGTTTTCGATTATTCATACAGAAGGTACTATTGATGACTTAGGTAAGGACGCACCAAACGGGATATTAGATCCCATTCGCTTTAAAGAGTCTAACTGGTTTAATAATGATGATTTTTGGTGGAATGAAAATGCAACCGATTGGGCATATACTGCTACATGGGCACCAAAGCCAGAAGATCATCCTATCTATACGCCTGTACATCGTTATGCCCGAAATATTATTGTAAGTTTAAATCACTGGCTTGAAGGTTGGATTGACTGGAACATAGTGTTAGATCGAAATGGTGGCCCTAATCATGTAGGGAATTTCTGTGGTGCACCAATTATGATAGATACCGAAACCGGAGAAGTGTATTACACACCAATTTATCATGTACTGTCTCAGTTCAGTCAAACGATCCGCCCTGGCGATAAAGCATTACAAGTAGACACTCAATTAGATGGGGTAGATAGTGATGCTTTGCATGCGAGTGCGGCAATCAGTAAAAACAATTTAGTTAGTACACAATTGTTAAATACAACAAAAAAGGCGATTAGTTTTTCTCTGCAAATTGGAACACAATTTGTAGAAGTATCTATGCCTGCGAACTCAGTTCAAACTATTCAAGTTCAATTATAATTTTTTATATGCAAGAGCAATTAGCATGCGCTTGCATTGCTCATAAATAGAGAATACTTCATGACAGTACATCCATTTGAAACCCTTACTTTATCAAACGGGGCAAAGTTGCTTTTCACACCTTGTCCGGGTACTAAGACAGTTAGCCTTGACGAGTCTTTGCAACAACTTAAGCAGCAGGGCGTATCTATGTTGCTTACCTTAATGTTTGATAAAGAAATGCTAGATAATAATATTGAAAAGCTCCCTCAACTTTGTAATACACTTCAAATTAAGTGGCTACAACTGCCTATTATAGATGATGAAGCCCCTCAAGAAGCATTTGTATTACAGTGGGAGAAGCATAAAAAACTCATGTTAGACGAAATTAAGAATAAAGGAATAATAGCGGTACATTGCAAGGGGGGCACTGGCCGAACAGGCACTGTTATTTCATTACTACTTCTACAACTTGGCTGGTCGGCTGATAAAATTAAACAAGAAATACAAACATTAAAACCTAAGGCTTTACGAATCCAAAAGCAAATTGACTATTTAAATAGTACCCTAAAACACTCAATAGAAGTGTTTTAGTTTGGCATAGCTACCGTTAGGTTTCTTAACCAATGCTTAGCTTTCATTCTGAAAATAAACATAAATGCTTTAGCTATTTCTTCAGAATAAGCAACTAAAACGACCCAATATATAGGTAAGTTAAAATAAAATGCCGCAATAAATGTTAATGGTATACTTAATATCCACATGCCTGATATATCAATTAACATACAGTATTTGTTATCTCCACCAGCGCGCAATATCCCCATTGCAGCAGTCATATTGAATACTTTTAAACAGGTACCAAAGATGATTAATACGAAAATATCATGGGATAATGCAATTGTTTCTGGCGATAAATTACTATAAGGCATAAAAACTAAAGACTCACATTGAAGTAAAATTAAAGCTAATACAAACGTAACTATTGGCGCACTAATGGCGTAATATTTTGCTAAACTCCATGCTGCTGAAAACTCGTTTCTACCTAGGCGTTGGCCAATTAAAATGGCGCAAGCAGAAGCGAAGCCAAAAAAGAACGAAACGAGTAGCCCTTCCATCGGTGCTAATAGACTCATTACGGCAAGTTCTTGTGTGCCAATGCGGCCATATATCAGTTGATAGACAAAAGTTCCTAAAGACCAAACACCAAAACTTAGCATCATTGGCCAAACTAAAGTGAGTAATTTTGTCCATGCTTGTTTGTTATAAAATTCGGCACAAAAGAATATTGTAGGAAAAACACTGTGCTTAACCTTTGCTAAGTAAGCGAGTATTAATAAAGCATGAAGTGCGCGAGCAAGCAGGGTTGCTAGCGCTGCCCCAGTTACCCCCATAGGCTCTACGCCTAAACCTCCTTTGATTAACCAATAGTTTAGAATAATATTGGTAATAATAGCGAAGGTACTTATAAACATAGGAAAGATGACTTGGCCAAGTCCCCTTAAAGCGTTTTCAAAGATCATTACAATGACTACAAAAATCAAACTAGGCATTGTCAGCCAAAGGTAGCTTGTTCCAGTATTTATAACATTGAGATCACTTGTGGCAATAGCCATTATATTGTCAGAAAATAAGAAGGTCATCAGCAATATAGGCAGTAAAATTCCGGCGGCAATGACAAGTGTTTTGACAATGATTTGTCTAATCACTCCTATTTGGCCTGCACCAAAGTGCTGAGCAGATAAAGTGCCAACACCGGAGGCGAGTCCGGCTAAAATGATTAAAAAAACAAATTGAATTCGGTTACCCAGGCCAACCGAAGCAACGGCAGTATCGCCTAAGTGGCCGACCATCATAATATCACTCATGCCTAACATGGTGACCAATATGCTTTGCAAAGATATAGGCCAAGCTAATTTAATACTTTGCTTTAAAGGTGTAGATTCGTTGCTGTTCATTAGTTTTAGTCATTAGAGTTTACTAGAATATTGCATAGAATTATAAAATATAGTGATAAAATAAACATAAGTAAAATTGTCATGTATTATGTTTAAAACTATCATTCTGGCAAGTTCGTTTGGAGATTTATGTGGCAAGATGTTTTAAATATTCACCCTGATTGTATCGAAGATTTTATTAATTTCGATACCTTGCCTGGAAAAGCTGGAAAACTTATAGCCTGCGCGGGAATGTCGTATTTACAAACTGAGTATCAGATAGGGAAAACTGGTAAAGGAGAAGAGTTTTTAGGAGAGGGAGGTAGTTGCAGACATGTTCATTACTTAATTTTTACTCATGCAGGAGAGGGGAAAATTAAGTTTGCTAATGAGCAGTATTTAATTAAACCCGGCAGTATTGTATTACTACCAGCAGGGACTCCTTTTTTGTATGAGCTTTCGGGTGAATATTGGGATATGTGTTGGCTGTTGCTACACGATTGTTCTGACTATAATTTTGTGCATCAACTGGATCCGTGTGTTTATTCCAGTGCAAATGCTGAACGACTTTATCAAACGATGTCACTTATTAGAGAATTCAAACATAGTGAAAGCTTGTATCAGTCAGATATTATTTTGCGCTTAATTGAGGTTTTGGTTTATCAAATAGCGCAAACACTGAATATGGGGCAGCAATTAACTAAACAACAGCAAAAGTTTCATTCCTTAATTAGACGTGTAAAAAAGCAATTACAGTTACCTTGGACTGTTGAGAAATTAGCTGCCCAAATGCACATGTCTGAGCCCCACTTATTTCGTTTATGTAAGAAAGAAACAGGCATCACACCAATTAAACTACTCACTAACAGTCGTTTAGAATATGCTTGTTACTTACTTCGTTATACCCAATGTAACCTAGAGCAAATAGCTGATACCGTTGGTTATGGTGATAGTGCAAGTTTTTCTCACCGATTTAAGAAAGAGTATGGGTTAAGCCCAGGCTACTGGCGTAAAGAACAGGTTAATAAAATTCAATCACATATAAATGAAAGTGGTAAAGAAAAATAGTGCTTATGTCTAAAACTCAATACTATAAGAGCTCTTCTTTACTGTCTCGTTAAGGGGGCGAAATGTATGGTCCGCCTCAATATTGCAAGTAATAATATCGATAACGTAGTTGGTTTGCGCTAATACGTTAAGTTAAAAAGTAAGGCTAAAAGTAGCGCCACCTTGGTCGTTATTACGTACAGCCACTTTGCCATTATGAGCAAGCATAACTTGTCTTGTTAAGGCTAAGCCCACACCAGAGCCTTCTTTTTTGGTGGTAAAAAAGGGGACAAATATCTGATGAATATTGCCAGGTTCAATACCTTTGCCATTATCTGCAACTTCAATAACCACATGGCCTCTGATATTTAAAAAGGCAGTAAGGCTGACCTTGGCTGATGGAGTATGGCTTAATGCTTGTGCAGCATTGTGTAGGAGGTTGATCAGTATTTGTTCGACCATATCAGTATCGACAAAAATATCTAACGCATGTGGAGTAATAGTACTGGTTAATTCAATGTTTTTTTCTTGCCAATCTTGCTTTGTTAGCGATTCAACGTGTGAAAATAGCGCTGCCACTTGTATGACTTTTTTATTAGGAGAGGGCAAGCGCGTTAATTGGCGATAGCTGGTAACAAACTGCATTAAGCCGTCGCTCCTTCGGGCTACGGTTTTTACTGCGCCTAAAATGTCTTCTAAATCTTCGGCTAATTCTTCAGTTATTTCCTCGCTAACTTCGGTGGTAATGGCTGGCAATAGCTTTGCTTTTTCTTGCAGATCTTCAACAAGATCAACTGCGGTTTTAGCCAATGATGCTACGGGGGTAATGCTGTTCATTATCTCGTGTGTTAAAACACTGACTAAATCTTGCCAAGCTTGAAGTTGCGCTAGGGCGAGTTCACTTTGAATGTCTTGCATACTGAGTAAGGTTTCGTGTTGTGTCGGTGTTATTATCTCAGTTGCCGAGACGATAAGTTTATGTTCCATACCATCAATAGTGATATGCACTAGCGTACGCTCACCGGCTAAAATACCCTTTAGTTTTTTTGGAAATTCTTTATTAAATTGCGCCATATCATCTATATGAGTGACCACATTTGTACCAAATAAACGCCTAACGCTGTTATTCCATAAGGTGATTTTACCCTGATCATCAATGCTCAATAAGGGCACAGGAACATGCTCAATAATAGCCTTGATATGACGTAATTCTGCCTCTTGGTTTGAACGCACTTGTTGAATACGCTTTAAAATATCAGTAAAGGTTTCGCCTAATTCTTCAAAGCCAGTGCCAAGGGATTTTAGTTCAAATCGCTGTGAAAAATCAGCGTGACGAACAGCATCAAAAAAGCGTACTAATTCAGCATTGGTTTTTGAAATAAAGCGTATTATTTCAAAAAACTGAATAACGAGTACTGCTGATAACAATAATATTGTCGCGTGATAACCGTCATGCATAACCGCTTGTGTGAGTAAAATAAGTGTTAACATGGCCAAAATCGTACGGGCAGCTATCAACAAAGAAAATCGCTTAAAGTCCATGTTTTTCCATCCTACGGTAGAGTGCAGCACGTGTTAAACCAAGCTCTTTTGCTGTATGGCTTATATTAAATCGATGTTTTTTAAGCGCTAAGGCAATAGCACTTTTCTCTATCTGCTCTAAGTTAAGGTCTGAGGTCAGCGATATATCGATGTTTTGAGCCACTGATGGTGCGACTGTTACCTCAACGGTTGGCTCTTCAGTAACTTGCGACGGAATTTCCTTTATGTGGCAAGGCAAATCAAGCTGAAAGTCACTAGCTGTAAGCACTTCCGACTGACTTAATATCATTGCTCTCTCAATCGCATGACGTAGCTCTCGAATATTTCCCGGCCAGTCATAAGATGATATTGCCGTTAATGCTTCATCACTTAATTGTTTAATGCCTTTACCTTGTTGCTGATATTTCTTGGTGTAAAATTCGACATAATGATGAGTAAGTAGAATGATGTCATCACGGCGTTCGCGTAAAGGCGGCAGTTTTATTTCAACGGTATTGAGCCTGAATAATAAATCAGGACGAAAGTGCTTTTCATCTTTTAGAATATCTTGTTTTAAATTGGTGGCAGAGACAACCCTTACATTAAACGCGATGGCTTTATTCTCGCCCAGCGGGGTCACTTTTCGTTGTTCTAATACCGTGAGTAACTTGGCCTGTAAATGCAGCGGTAAGTTACCTATTTCATCTAAAAATAAGGTGCCGCCATCTGCAGCTTGCAAGCGACCAACTCTATCGTGTTGCGCGCCGGTAAAGGCGCCTTTTTTATGACCAAATAATTCACTTTCAAATAATGTTTCACTGATTGCGCCTAAATCAACCGACATAAACACTTGCTGAGCGCGGGTACTTTGTTGGTGAATTTCTCGGGCAACCAGCTCTTTACCGGTACCATTTTCGCCCAAAATCATTACATTCGCTTCTGTTGGTGCAGAGCGTGAAATTAATGAGCGTATTTGCATCATAGCTTGCGATTGCCCCAACATATTTTGCTGACTTGCTGGATTACTCGCTTGTACTAGTACCTTATTGGTTTCTCGTAATGTTTGAGCCTCGCTGCGGCTTCTGCCCAGCAAAACTGCCGTTGAAACTGTCGCGATAACTTTTTCATTTTGCCAAGGTTTAGCGATGTAATCGGTAGCCCCTAACTTCATTGCTTCTACTGCAACATTCACTCCACCATGGGCGGTGATCATGATAATGACGCTCTCTGGTTTTATTTCTAATATTTTTTGTAGCCAGTAAAAACCTTGGGCACCGGAGCTTTCTCCTGGGCCAAAATTCATATCTAAGATGATTGCGTCAAAATGCTGATCATTAATAAATTGGGGAATATGCTCAGGTACATTACAGGTACTGACCTTTGAAAATTGACGTTTAAGCAGCAACTTTCCTGCTGTTAAAATGTCTTCATCGTCATCGACAATGAGGATCTTGCCTTCTTTTTTCACGCACTCACTCCAAAGGATTTGATTAAGTAATTTGCTGATTATAACTTATAAAGTGTTCATTAACGTACACCTACTGTTCATTAACGTACAGTTTTATTCTTCGGTAAATTTACTAGTTAAAATAAAATTCAATTAAAACAACTCGGTATGAGTTGGTATGATTATTGGATTGTTATGATTAAGTTTATTTATCCGTTCCTTCTAGGACAACCTTATTATGACAAAAAACAACGCAGCGCTTACACCAGCAACACCCATCACCACAAATGCGGTGTCAGGTGCGGGCATGGACCGAAAGGTAACAACAAACACAAACCCGATAAAGAAGTGGTTATTGATTGCTTCGGTAATACCGATTGTTATGTTTGTTGTCTACATGTTCGTAGGGAAAACTACAGGCAAAGTTCTGTCGGTAGATAATAGCCGTATCGTTGTCTCTAAGGTCACCTCGGGAGTATTTGAAGATTTCATTCCTATTCGTGGCAGAGTTACTCCAGCAAAAACCGTTTATTTAGATGCCATTGAAGGTGGACGAGTCGAGCGTATATTAGTAGAAGATGGCGCCAGTTTAACCGCAGGAAACCTTATTGTTGAGCTGTCTAATGCTTCATTGCAACTGAGTGTTTTGGGTAATGAAACACGCGTTGCTGAGCAGCTCAATAACATGCGTTCAATAGAGTTAAATCTTGAACAAAACCGCCTACAACATAAACGTAATATCGTTGATATTAAACACCAAATTAAATTGTTAACTCGCCAAGTTGAACGCTCACAGTCGCTTATTGCCAGTGGCGCAATAACCAAAACACAAGTTGAAGATAGTGAGGATACGCTCATTTGGTATAAAGATCGTCTTGCCCTGACCCTTGAGAGTCAACAATCAGATGCACGCATGCAAGGTGAGCAATTAACCTTTTTAAAAGAAACCAGTAGCCGATTAGAAAGTAACTTAGCAATATCGCGTCAAAACCTAGATAACATGAATGTTAAAGCGCCTGTGGCAGGCACGTTATCAGGTTTTAATGTTGAAGTAGGGCAAAGCATTGCTCGTGGTGAGCGTCTTGGTCAAATCGATACTCCTAATGATTACAAGCTAACCGCTTTTATCGATGAGTTTTATTTAGGCCGTGTAGATCTTGGTCAAACAGCTACCTATCAAGATTACGCATTGGTAATCGCAAAAGTTTATCCACAAGTACAAAACGGTCAGTTTGAGGTGGACTTTAAGTTTGTCTCCGCACAACCCCAAGGTATTCGCCGCGGCCAAACCATTCAAATTAAATTGACCTTAGGCGATGCCAGTGAAGCAAGGCTAATCCCTAATGGCGCATTTTTTCAAGATACCGGCGGTAAATGGTTGTTCGTTGTTAGCCAAGACGGTAGCGAAGCTGTAAGACGCAATGTACGTCTAGGCCGTCGTAATAACCAGTTTATTGAAGTGATTGAAGGCCTTGAATTGGGTGAACAAGTGGTGACTAGTCCTTATAGCAGTTACCAAGATATGCACCGACTGAACTTTAAGTAGCTATTAAAAAACCAAACAAAACAAATTTAACTATTGAACCAAACATTAAAAAGCTCAAGAAGAGCATAAGGAATTGACCATGCTAAAACTACATAACTTAACACGCGTATATCAAACAGAAGACGTAGAAACATCAGCCTTAAACAATGTAAATATTGAAATTTCCCAAGGTGAGTTTGTTGCCATCATGGGACCATCGGGTTGTGGTAAATCAACCTTACTTAATACTATCGGTATGTTGGACTCTCCTAGTAGTGGTGAGTATATATTTAACGGCGAAAATGTTGCTGGTTATTCAGAAAAACAGCTCTCAGTTATCCGTAAGAAAAGTATTGGTTTTATCTTTCAAAACTTTAACTTAATTGATGAGTTAACAGTGGCAGAAAATATAGAGCTAGCATTAATTTATCACAACATTCCGGCAGCTGTTCGCAAAGCTAAAGTTGAAAAAGTAATGGATAAGGTCGGTATTGCCCATCGTGCTAAGCACTTACCTAGTCAGTTATCTGGAGGGCAACAGCAGCGTGTTGCAGTAGCTAGAGCTGTTGTTGGTGATCAACAAATGATTTTGGCAGATGAGCCAACGGGTAATTTAGATAGTGCTCACGGCCAAGAAGTGATGGAAATGTTACAAGCACTTAATGAAGAAGGTACCACTATTGTTATGGTGACACATAGCCCCGCACATGCTGATTACGCCAGACGCACTATTAATTTGTTTGATGGTCACGTCGTTGCACAAAGTGTTCGAGCTGCTGAGCAAACGGCTTAATCTGCAATTAGGAGAATATTATGTTTCGCAATTACCTTATTACCGCTTGGCGCAATATTATTAAAAACGGTATTTTTTCGGTCATTAATATTTTTGGTTTAGCCATTGGTTTAATGAGCTGTATCTTAATTATGTTATTTGTTCGTCAAGAATCAGGGTTTGATACTTGGATTAAAGACCACGGCCAACTAGTGCGAATGCACACCGCTTATTCTATCCCGAATCAAGAACCGTTTGATTCAGTACGATCGGCAGGCAGCATGATGCCCGCTATTCGTGATTATGCAAAAAATGAAATTGAAACTGGCGTGCGTTTTATTCAGTTTGATATGACAGTAAGACAAGATGGAGATGCCTTTCCTGAGCAATTTACTATGGTAGATGGCAGCTTTTTTGATGTTTTTGATATGCCATTTATTCATGGAGCTAAAGAATCCTCGTTTAATAAACCAATGGATTTGGTGATCACTGAAGAACTCGCATATAAGTACTTTGGCAAGAGTGATGTCATTGGTGAAACACTCACCGTGTGTTGTGTTGCTGGCAATACGACAACATTAACTATCACTGGGGTGATGAAGAACTTACCTGATGCTACGCATTTAAATACCGACATGGTGATTTATTTACAACCAGCCTTGTTTAGCGATAATGATGGCATGTTAAATACGTGGACCAGCTTAAATGTTTATACCTACTTTAAATTGAATCCAGGTATTGTTCCTGAGCAATTACAAGAACGCATTACTTTTTGGATGAATAATGAAAGTCCGTTAGTAGAAATGTTAGTTAATATCTTAGGCAGTCAAACGGAAGGTAAAAAAGTTACCGACTTTGTTAAACAAAGAGTAATGCCAGTAGCCGACTTACATTTACATGCTAAAAGCCAAGCAGGTAATGGAGGTGATTTAACACCTATGGGTGATAGTAAAATGATCACTACCTTTATTATAGTTGCAGGTTTAGTGTTACTTATTGCTTGCATTAACTTTATGAATTTATCTACCGCAAAAGCAAGTAAAAGGGCACGTGAAGTGGCTATGCGCAAAGTTTTAGGCGCGAGTAGAACCCAAGTGGCCATTCAGTTTTTAGGTGAGGCTATCGCTTTAGTTTTACTGTCATTACTGTTTGCTTTGGTTGCGGTTGAATTAGCATTACCTTTTTATAATGAAGTATTAGGTAAAGAGTTAGCTTTACATTTGTTTGATGAACCCAGCTTATTGTTTACCTTAATTGGCTTAGCTATTTGTGTAGGTATTGGCGCAGGAATTTACCCTGCACTGTATTTGTCACGTTTTTTACCAGGACAAATATTAAAGTCGAGTAAAAGTGTTGAGTCGAAAAGTTCTGCTAAATTTAGAAGCGTGTTGGTGGTATTTCAATTCGCGACATCCATTATTTTAGTCATTTCAACTTTGGTTGTTTATGGCCAAACGATTTTTTCTAATAATATGGAAGTCGGCTATCAAAGTGATAATAAGTTGGTGCTTAATATTCGCAATGCAGGCGATAACATAGCAAGTTTAAAACAAGAGTTATTAAACATACCTGAAGTAACTAGTGTTGTTTTCTCTTCTGAAGCACCGTCTCAAGATTTTGAGAATAATAACAACTTTAAATTATTAGAGCCGCATGCCAATGGCGGTGCTAATGAAGCTGAGCTAGTGAACTATCACAACATGGGTTATGGATTTTTTGAAGCTTATAAAATCAAGCCGTTGGCGGGGCGATTGTTTGATGAAAACTTTGGTTCCGATACCGCCAACAAAGTAGCTGAAGGAGAAGTGGGTCAAGCAAGTGTCATCCTTAATAGCTCAGCCTTGAAAAAGTTTGGCTTTAGTAGTGCAGAAGAGGCTATTGGTAAAACCTTAGAAAGTGATGTTCGTGGTAAACAGCATTTAACTATCATTGGCGTTATCCCTGACATTTACTTTCGTTCGATTAAGTTTGGCGTAAGAGCGTCGGTATATACGTTAAATCCTGAACGGTTTCGGGTCGCTAACATTTCATTTTCTACCGATAATATTCCTAGTTTGATTAATAAAGTTGAAGGTGTTTGGAAGAATAACGTACCTATGCAACCGATTAACTTGCAGTTTTTAAGTGAAATGATGACGGCGCAATATCATGATGAATTAACCACAGCGCAGTTGTTCTTAGTGTTCTCATTAATTGCTATTGTGATAGCGTGTTTAGGTTTATATGGTTTATCTGCTTTTACAGTAGAAAGAAGAACCAAAGAAATTGGCATTAGAAAAGTGATGGGGGCCAGTGTCAAAGATATTGTAGGCTTACTTATTTGGCAATTTTCAAAACCAGTAGTATTAGCTAACCTTATTGCTTGGCCGGTTGCTGCCTATTTGATGTTAACCTGGTTAGAGTCATTCCCATACCGTATCGGAGCCATTTGGCTAGTACCAATCTGTTTAGGTGTTGGTTTGTTATCACTGATTATTGCTTGGAGCACAGTAGGTGGTAATGCCGCTAAAGTAGCGAGAAAAAATCCAATTAAAGCGCTTAGATATGAATAATCGTTAAAACTTAGTTAAATAAGTAATCAATGTTCGGTAGTGGAGTTATTCTTCACTGCCGAATTTTTATGGGTCTTCGTTAAGTAAAAAATCAATAAAGGTTTGAGTCAGTAAATTGTGATGGCACTCTTTATTGGTCACCAAAGAAAAACGGCGTGACAAATTTAAAGGCGACTCTAGCGCTACCAGTTGACCTGTTTTTAGCTCTTCAGCGATAGATAGCTGTGATAAACAACCCAAGCCTAAACCGACCTTCACCGACTCCTTAATAGCACTTTGCCTAGTAAGTACTATGGCTGAATTGATGTGTGTACCTACTTGCTCTACTGCCGAGTCAAAAATAGCTCTGGTACCTGAGCCATGTTCACGTAATACCCATGGGTAGTGTTTGAGTTGCTCAAAGGTAATTCCTCCCTCTTTTGTCAGAGGATGATCCGCTTGGCAAAAAACCTGTAAAGTATCTTTTTTCCAGGCAGTTATTTGTAAATTAGCATGTAATGCGGGGCCTTCAATAAGGCCTATGTTGGCTTTTCCTTTATCTAAATAATCTATCACCATTTGGGTATTACCTATGTGTATTTCAGGATAAACGTTAGGATAGATTTTTATAAAGTTAGCGAGCAGTTTCGGAAGCAAATAGGTAGCTATGGTTGCACTAGCTACAATTTTTAATACGCCACTCATAGGATTTAAATTTACCAGCTGTAAGCTATCAAGTATATCGGCAATTTGTCGCACCTTAGGTAGTGCTTTAAGGCCATTTTCGGTGATCAATAACTCTCGACCAATCCGTTCAAACAATGGATATCCTAGGCTTTGTTCTAATTCTTTTAATGCTTGGCTGGCGGCTGATTGACTTAAAGCTATTTCATTAGCAGCTGTTGTTAGTTTACCTAAACGTGCCGTAGCTTCAAAAAGTTGCAGCTTCTTTATTGAAATAGTCATGACTTTCCTTGACCTTAATAGTAAATCAATGGTTCGGTTTATTCGATACTATACATTTAATCTATCCATTATTCTTATTTAAAGTTTTGCATTATATTATATTCCATAAAGTGATGAATCGTTGATTCTCCCATATAATGGACAAAACAAGAGGTGCATTATGCCTACCTATATAGCTCTACCCATTATTGCCTTAGTGGCAATTGCCCTAGCAAGTATTCCACAAGTCTCTGCTTTGGGTTTAAGTGCACTACCTTTAGCTATCCTACTAGGAATGAGTTATGGCCATTTTTCATTAAGAGTGGAAGATGAAAAAGATCATCAGTTTTCACATTTTTGTAAACAAAAAATGTTGAGGTTAGGCATTATATTATTTGGTTTTGGTTTGAGCTTTCAGCAAATACTAGCAGTAGGCTGGCAAGCGGTTGTCATTGATCTTATTGTGATCACTGTTATTTTTTCAGTGGGAACATTTGTTGGCATTAAAGTATTTAAATTACATCGTGATGTTGCCATTTTAACTGCTGCGGGTAGTGCTATTTGCGGTGCCGCCGCAATTTTAGCGACAGAATCTGTGCTTAAACCAAAGCAACAACATATTACTATTGCCATTGCTACTGTCGTTCTTTTTGGCACACTAGCTATGTTTAGCTACCCTTTTATTTATCAGTGGGTTGCTATGAATGATCAGTCATTTGGTATTTATATTGGCAGTACCGCTCATGAAGTTGCCCAAGCGGTGGCTGCTGGGCAAAGTATTAATGTTGAAACCATGCAAACGGCGGTTGTGGTAAAGCTTATTCGTGTGATGATGTTAGCGCCGTTTATTATTATGTTAAGTATCGTGTTAACACGTTTTAATCGCAGCGATGATGTTGATAGTGATACCGGGACCAACAAAAAAAGTGTCGTGGTTATCCCTTGGTTTGTCTTTGGTTTTATCGCCACCGCTATGATCAATAGTATGGTTGTTTTACCCGAAGTATTAAAAACAGGCTTTGCTTTTGCTAGTCAATTTTCATTAGCAATGGCGATGGCGGCATTGGGGGCGCACACTCGATGGGCGACTATCAAGGAAGCAGGACCTAAACCATTATTATTAGCGTCTTTACTCTTTATTATCCTAATTTTTGGTGGTTTCTTTTTAACTTCTTGGTTAAGTTAACACTAAGCTAGCTTAGGGTTTAATAAATGGAGCAAGGGTTAAGTTGCATTGATTAAAAATAAATTTAAACCTTTTTACTTATTGTTGCATCTCACTTAACAACAGTGACTAAAAAACACTAACAATACATTAGAAATAAATAATAAATAATAAAGATAAATGGAGATTACCCAATGATTATAGTAAAAAACTCTTTTAAAATTGCACCGATAGCACTTTTGTTAATGACAACTTTTGTACAAGCAAAAACCTATAATGAAGAATTTACGGTTGCTAATGGCGGTTTACTTAAACTTGTTACCGATGTTGGTGCTATTGATATTGAAACACATGCAAAAGAAATGGTATTGGTTGAAGTAGAAATTAGTGGAAAAAATGAAGATGATATGAGTGTTCACTTCAAAAAAAATGGTGATAATGTCAGTATTAAAGGAGACTTTGACCGTGGTGGTTTCGGCTTTGGCAATAGCCATATCAGAGTCACTTATAAAGTAACTTTACCAGAAAATTATAATGTAGACCTTGATACCAGCGGTGGCTCTATTGAAATTGAAAACCTAACAGGTAAAGTTGATGCTCATACCTCTGGTGGTTCTATTTCTGTTGAAGATGTGGAAGGTGATGTAAATATTAAAACCTCTGGTGGTAGTTTAGATCTGGATAACATTATCGGAAAAATTAATGCTAAGACCTCTGGCGGTAGTATTAAACTGAAATTGCCAACAAACCCAACCGAAGATAGTAAAGTAAAAACCTCTGGCGGGTCTATTACTGCTTATTTAGCTAAAGATGTCGCGGTAAATCTTTCGGCAAAGACCAGTGGCGGTCGTGTATCAAGCGAGTTTGCCGTTAATGGCACAACCAAGAAGCGTTCAATTGTAGGTACTATTAACGGCGGCGGGCCTGAATTGGTATTGAAAACTAGTGGTGGTAGCGTGCGTATTAAGGAAATTTAACTTTTTATAGTCGCTAAATAATTGCTGAAAAGTATTGTTTTCAGATATTTGCAATAAAATTTTACATTTATGATTTTTAAAATATTGATTTTATGTCGTATGGTTTGACTCATAAAAACTATTATTTCCCTCTTAGCGGGACGCTATGCTCGAGTAACTATGATGATGAAACAATATCTGAATATCTTTTTTGTAACTTTTTTATGTGTATCAATTTTTGGTTGTGCCAGGTTTACCACCGAAGAAAAGGTTTCTTGGGATAAAGCTTATAATAACTCAACAGAAGAGAGGTTCATTCCTGTTGAACTTTTTACCGGAGGACAATGGGATGGGGAACATGAATTAATACTAAAGGAGGTCTCTACCACTGCTTGTACCTCTGTCAGTGGGAGACAAAGACCCTGCGACAATATTTATCTTACGGGTCCTTTCAAAACAGAAAAAAATAACACTAAAATTAAATGGGCTGGCAATGAGCTTTCTTACTATCGAAGAACATTTAGTATTCGTGGTGGGGAGGTTGAATCTTTCTTTACAATTAATAACTCAAGAGATGGATTGGTGAGAATTTATGATAAACGAAAACAGTGGGGTGCCAGAACTTATAATGGATTAGGGAGTAAGTTTCCACTGGGTTACTGGAAGCAAGGTGAAGTGCGTACTTATGCCTCAGACAGACCAACAAGCATCGAAATCATAGAACTTGATGGACCGAATCATTGCCTTACTTTTCGATGGATAGTTGGAAGCGGCAAGGGAAGAAATAGTGATAATAATTACACTTTCTGTCCTGATAGAGGCTTCACAAATCTTAGTCACAATAATACTGTCGAACAAGTTGGCCCTAAACTGCAAGCGACAGTTAACAATGGCATTATCAAAGGTAATATCTCTATTCTTGACCCGCAATTCGGTAACGTGTTGACGAACATACATCAAGACAGTTTAAAGCAAGCGGGCATTAAACTTGGCGATACCCTGTGTGTACTTGTTAAGGAAGGCAATATTACTAAATTTGATACTAAACTGCCTTATCTCGAATTATTTGGTAAAGTTGCTGTTGGTGAGCCTCTGGTTTATGTAAACAGCCAGTCAAATTTATCGTTAGCCCTTAATCAGGATAACTTCTCAGCGAAATATCATATTGGCTCTGGTGTCCAGTGGAGTGCACAAATAAAACAATGTAATTAAGATAACATGGCGCTGTCGTTCGCGGCTTCGCCATCACCTTACAGTCGTAAAACCAGCAAAGCTGAGCAACAATACTTGTGCTGATTGATGAAATAATTATGGAGTTATAATGCTAAGGGGCGGATTATATGATGCTCAGATCTTCTATACCCGTTACCATTCAAGATGCATGTTTCAGAGTGTTTGAGCAATTTCAATTCAAGGCATATCAATGTAGCCATGGTTATTCCATTACAAATTGATGTAACGATGAAGTGATGTTGCTCAAGCACTTCTGCGATGGGTTTTAAATGACTTTATGGGGCGTTAAAGAACAAAATATAGAGTGACTATGTTTACGTTCTTCTCCTTGCCTAAAGTCATTTAAATTCCCACTGAAATCGAGCACTTTGAATGATAACGGGTATATACCCACTCGAAATAGAGTAACCAATAACTCTTTGCACATTGGTTGCTCAATTATCTAATGAGATAATTCTGCTTGTTAATCTTCAGCATAGAGTTTCTCAAAATTTTTCTGATTCCAGCCAATCATTACTTCAGTACCAATTTTAAGAGCTGGTACCGAGCGAGCTCCTATAGCGTCTAGCTCTTTTCTACCGCGCTGCATTTTCGCATTTGTTAATCTGTATTTAATACCATTATCATCCAAGTATTTTTGAGCTTCACGGCAATGGGGACATTTATCTGAAATATATAAAACAATGCGTTTCATCACTAACCTTTAAAGAACTGTTAAAGATTGACTATTTTACTGAACTCTCAAGCAAAAACAAAGATGAATTAACTGAACTATCGATTCGATACAAAGAAAATTAAAATACAAAACTGTGGCCCGTATTACTGACCACGATAAACTATACTTATTAATCTCTAAATCAAGATTAGTGAGCATAGTTATGACTATTTCAACTTCTCCCCAGTCCATATCTATAAAGCAATTCTTTGATCGAGATAGTTGTACTTATACCTATTTGATAGTTGATCCTCAAACGCATGAAGGTGCGATTATCGACGGGGTTAAAGAGCAATTAACACGCGATCTTAAATATATAGAAGAACTAGGTATTGAGCTGCTTTATGCTATTGAAACTCACGTACATGCAGACCATATTAGCTCGGCTGGCCTAATCAGACAAAAAACAGGTGCCCAAATAGTTTATAGCCAAGCCTCAGGTGTTAAGTCTATTGATATTGAGCTATGTGATGGTGATATTCTTCCTCTTGGCCAATACCAAATTAAAGCGATAAGTACACAGGGTCATACTTGTGGTTGTATGAGTTATTACATTGGTGGGAGAGTGTTTACCGGTGATACATTATTGATCAGAGGTTGTGGCCGTACTGACTTTCAACTGGGTAGTTCAAAAAGCTTATACTATAGTGTCACCGAAAAACTATTTAGCTTACCGGATGAGACGGTTGTTTATCCGGGCCATGATTACAATGGTAATACCTGTTCTACTATTGTGGAAGAAAAACAATGGAATCCTAGACTAGGCAAACAAAAGTCGTTGCGCGATTTCATTGATATTATGGATAACTTGAATTTAGCCTTACCAAAAAAAATTAATGAAGCAGTACCAGCCAATGAGGGCTGTGGTATTAAATTTAAGCCTGATGCCTATGTCCATGATGACTTCTCTATAACTGAGCTTTATCAAGTATGGCAGCAACAAAACCCTGACAATTTGATTATTGATAACCGCACTGAGGGAGAGTATTTACAAGGACATATTCCCAACAGTCAAAATATCCCCTTAGGCACAGAGCCGGAACACCTCGAAGCATTTAAAAGTTTCAAACATATTTATATTTATTGCCATTCAGGTCGTAGATCTCAAACAGCGTTGACCAATTTAGTCATGATGGGGCTGGAGAATATAACCTGTGTTAGTCATTCCGGCTTTGATGATTGGATTGTGCGGGGCTACCCCGTAGAAAAGTAGCCCCTTGGTTTTATTTAATATAATTTTTACGCTATTGTAATAGTGTAAAAATTATTAATATTGACACCTAGAATAGGAGCTAAGTAACAATAAATAGGAATATATGAGCACTTCTTTACTTGATTGTATTGGTGGTGAAGCTGCAGTAAATACAGCCGTTGATATTTTTAATCGTAAAGTGTATTTCACTGTTTTTTGATAGTATTGATATGAAATTATTTCATGTTCCATTAGTCGCAAAAGTCTTGAGTAAATGTCCTTTCACGCTGTTGCAGGTAAACTCATGATGATGTTTTAAGGTTATAGTTAACTTATGAAATACCAAGGTACAGACTTAGACATCGTAGAAAATGAAACTGTATTAGACACCTTGCTTCGTCATAAAAAAGAGGTAAGTTATTCTTGTTTATCTGGCTTATGTCAGTCATGTTTATTGCATGCTGTTAAAGGCGATGTTAGCCCTGACGCAAAAAATGGGCTAACAGGCACTGCCATTACCCGTAATCATTTCTTAGCCTGTCAACAACCAGCAAGCACCATTGATTCAGTCGCAGATATTGACTTAAACGCTTTATTTAGTCATGCCGTAGTAGTAGAAAAGTCCTTGTATGCCGCAGATGTACTTTGTATTAAGTTAGAGCCTGTTAACCCTCATTATTATCATGCGGGCCAATTTATTAATATACGTAATTCTCAGGGGGATGTTAGAAGTTATTCAATTGCAAATTTACCAGCAACAGAGCCTTTTATTGAATTACATATTCAAAGAATAGCTAAAGGAAAACTAAGTACTTGGTTATTTGATATGGTTAACTTAGGCGATATTATTGAGTTTCAAGGTGCATTAGGTCACTGTTTTTATGTTCCTGATAGCAGTAATATTGATAACGACTTAATGTTAATAGGCACAGGAACAGGAGCTGCACCATTAATAGGTATCGCAAAAGATGCGCTGCATGCTAAGCACAAAGGTGATATTCACTTTTATCACGGGGTGAGAACAATTGAGTCTTTGTATTTACATCAACAGTTAACAAACTTAGAGGAACAATATCCAAACTTTTATTATTACCCTTGCTTAAGTGGCGAGGTAAATGGAGAGGAGAAAAGTTTAGCTTTTTATTATATGAACTACGGCCGTGCTAGTGACATTGCACTTGAAGCAATATCAAGCCCAAGTACAACTCAACTATTTTTATGTGGTAATCCTAATATGGTTAATGCCACCCGGAAAATGGCTTTGTTAAGTGGAATTTCATCGCAAAATATTAATACAGACCCCTTTGATCATATATAATACCAATTGCACTAATTAAGTGATCATTTTCAAATGGTATAACTAAATGAGTTAGTTAATAATTGGCATTCCTGTTATGTCTTTTTATCATTTTTATATCGATCACCATGTTTAGCTGACGCAGATACATTACTAGGAAAATTATTTAATGCTTGGGCATTATTATCGTAGCAATCGCTCCACTACCATTGGTTAAATCCGTTCTATTTTTCAAGGTCAACTCTCCCTGGTGGTTGCTAATAATTTGTCTACTTAACGCTAAACCAATGCCGGATCCTGTTTCTTTAGTGGTGTAAAAAGGCACAAATAAGTTGGCAGAATTGGCAATACCGCAACCTTGATCCAATACCTTGATAATTACCTTTTGCTCGGTTGTAAAAATCTGTACTTCAATAGCTTTATTCTGTTCTGACTCTTGCTCAGGGACTTTGTTTATATTTCCTTTTGAAAGCTGTGCTTCTTTGGCATTCTTAATTAAGTTAAGCAGTACTTGTTCAAGCTGACCTTTATCTGCTTTAACCATTAATGAGCTAGAGAGATTAACAGTCACTTGCTGAACTAAATTGGCAATGTCCTGTAGTAACTCAGCTAAGTCAAATTGTTGAATATTGGGTTGGGGTAACTTGGCTAAATCTGAGTAACTATCAATAAAGGCCAATAAATTGTTGCTGCGGTTATCAATGATTTTAATGGCTTGCTGGCACTGCTCAGCAGTGAGATCTGGCATCTCTAATAAGTTTTGGCTCAAGGCTGAGATAGGAGTTAAAGAGTTACGTACTTCATGATTGAGAATACGGATAATGTTTTGCCAGGCTTGTTGCTCATTTTTTTGTAATTCTTGGCTAATATTATTGAGCATCAATAATTGGTAATTATCATTACTCTCTTTGAATTCACTTTGTCTGATTTGCCACTTTTTACCCATGTTCAGTGGCTTATCCTCATCAAAACGCCAAAAGCCATTTTCCTTTACTAAGCCAAGGTTTGTTGCGGGGCTTTGTTTTAATGTTTGCCAAGGCACTGAGAATAATTGGCTTACTGCTGGATTAGCATGTTGCAGTTGATCCTTTTTATTTAAAACTAATACCGGGGATTCTAGCTGCTCAATTAAGCCATACAGTAAAAACATCTGTTGGTCATAACGGCTTTTGTTTACTTGTAAGCTTTGGCTTAAGCTCGACAGCTCATTAAATAACTTAGCGACAATACCTTGGCTGAATGGTGATTTAGCTCTAAGACTATAGTCTTCCATTTTTAGCGCTTCTGTTAAGCTGGTTAAACTATAAAAAGGCGTGATCACTAACCGATAGAGTGCAACAACTAGGCAGGTGTATATAATAACCAGCAGTAAGGCTACCGTTGACCAACTTAGTAAATTAAAATCAAAGCCAATACCCATGACAACAAACAACACTAACGTTGGCAATAAGGTCGCAATGATCAGCCAGCCAAAGCGTCGCTCTAAGCTGATGCTTGCACTGGGTTTAGTATTCTCTGTAGCGTTATTATTGCTACTAGGATTAAGATTTGGTGTCAATTTTGTATTTCTCTAATCGTCTGTAAATAGCATTCTTGCCCAAACCTAATAACTCACCCGCTTCAATCACACGGCCTTGTGTTTTTTGTAGCGCTTGCTCAATGAGGTTTTGTTCTGCTTCATCTATGGTCATAAAGGGCATCTCTCTATTATTAGTACCATTGTTGCCTGGTACTAATTGATCAGTTAAACCGGTGATCTCAATTTCGTTGTCATCACTTAGCAATACCGCACGCTCTATTACATGACTAAGCTCACGAATATTGCCTGGCCAATCATATTGGCATAATGCCTTTTTGGCTTGCTCTGAAAGGAACAGATCCTGCTTCGCGTACTTTTGACTTTTCTCTGCCAAAAAGTGCTCAGCTAACGGTAATATATCTTCTGTTCTTTTTCTAAGGGGAGGAATATCTAGTACGATAGTATTGATGCGATAATATAAATCTTGTCGAAAATCACCATCAGCAATGGCTTGTTGAAAGTCGATATTACTGGCGGCAATTAACCTAACTTCTGCGTGCAATGTTTTACTTGATCCAACAGGTTCAAATTCACCGGACTCAAGTACACGTAATAATTTAGGCTGTAAATTTAAGGGAATAGTACCTATTTCATCGAGAAATAAACTACCTGATTGTGCAGCTTCAAAACGACCCATACGATCTTTTTTAGCATCGGTAAAAGCGCCTTTGGTATGACCAAATAGCTCACTTTCGAACAGCGTTTCAGGAATTGCTCCCATATTTACCGTGACATAACTCTCACTCTTTCGAGCCGAATGTTGATGAATAAAATTCGCCAACATACTTTTTCCGGTACCATTTTCACCGGTAATTAAAATAGGAGTATCTGTTACTGCAAGCTTTTTAGCCTGAGTAAGTACTAACTGCATAGCAGCAGACTCACCGAGCATAAATACATCGCTGGTTGGACGTTGTGCTTTGAGGCGTTTGTTTTCTAATTGTACTGAGTCTAATTGAAATTGTTGTTCAATTATTCGTACTAAGCGCTGATTTTTCCAAGGCTTTTCAATAAAGTCTTTTGCACCAAGCTTAATTGCTTCAACGGCAATTTCTACCGTAGACCATGCCGTCATAACAATAACCGGGAAGTGATAGCCTTTATCTTTTAAGGTTTTCAGCATATCCAAGCCTTCCTTGCCGGAGGTGGTATCGTACTGAAAATTCATATCAAGCAGCATTAAATCAACGGACTGCTCAGCAATAACTTCAATCGCTTGCAAAGGAGAGTCAGCTTCTATGACGTTATAGCCGTAGTTTTCTAGAATAAATTTAGCTGATAGTCGTAAGTCACTTTGATCATCTACCACAATTATTGTTTTTTTCATTATGCCTCTAGCGTCTTTTTTATATCGTATGTTGTTATCGGTTAATTTTCATCGTCACTCCCGAAGTGTTTAATCGGGAGTCCAGTACTTTGCGCATATGGATTCAGGAAATTATGCTCTTTAATCCAAGCCAAAAGAGCTGGATCTTCGACAAGGTACTTCGAAGATAACGACTAGCTGTAAATACTTGAGTGGCCTGCATAGTTTTTTCTATTCGTTCCTCAGTGCCTTAATTGGATCACTGGCGATGATCTTTTTAGCTGGGAAATAACAAGCAGCTAAAGCAATGGCAATTAATGCCAATAGACTGGTCGATATCATCAGTAAGTCAAAACTCAGCCATTGATTAATATGTTGCTGTGCGAAACTATAAAGTATCACAGCTAATACCAGACTTAAGCCAAAACCTGCCGCAATCGGTGTAAATGATTCAGTAATAAACTCAACTAAAATACGTTTGCTCTTTGCCCCAAGTGACATGCGTATACCTAATTCATAACGGCGCATCTGACTGTTATAGCTAATAACACCATAAATACCTATCGCCGCTAAGAGTAAAGCAAAAACACCTAAAACTAAACTTAACCACAAGGTGAGTTTCTTTTGATAAACCAATTGCTCATGAATATCTGAAACTGAAGTAAATTGCCATACTTTGATATCAGCAAAGTGTGCATCAAGTAAACGTAGAATGTCACTCTTCGCTAAAACATGACCATTTTGCATTCTAATAACAAAATTTGTCCGAGAGCTAGAAAAGTACATCATCGCCCCCTGAGTTCTTTCATGATTATAAGGGTTATAAACATCACTAACTACGCCAATCACTGTCCAGGTATCACCACCGGCGGAGTAGACAGCCTTGCCGATAAGGTCTTCAATTTTCCCCTTACCATCACCTGTGTCAGAAATCACCTGTGTTGCAGCAGTTTTACTTAATACTATATTGTCGCTATCGTCTCTGACGTCTTGTTGATTATAGCTGCGGCCAGCCAGTACTTTTAAACCAACGGTATTAAAATAATTGTCATCAATCATGACAAAAGAGAAGTGTCCTAACTTAACATTGTCACTATTAAATAGTCCGGTATTATTACTGCCACGCCTGATAGGTGGACTACTGGCGCCTGATATATCTGCTACGTTATCCATTGTTTGTAGCTGTGCCAGTAAATCACGAGAAAGTTGTTCTTTACTCTCCTTTTGTGAGTAACCTTCACCAATATCTAATTTCAGATTGTATAAATTTTCATCATCAAACCCGAGCGGGTGATTTAATACGTTAAGAGCATTACTCATCACTAAACTGGTCACTAATAACAATAGCGTTGCTAAGCATATTTGACTGGCGACAAGTGCATTACGTACCTTAGCGTTAACTTGGGCACCTGTACCTTTGCCACTTGATTGTAATTGTGAGATTAGTTGTTTGTGGTTAATGAGTTTTAAAGTAATAAGTGAAAAAATCAGCGATAATATCAGTGTTAATAAACAAGCAAAAACAACAGCGGTTAAGTCTAATGAGAGTTCGGATAATCGTGGTAGTGCATGGCTTGCAACACTGCGCAATAATTCAATGCTCCAGCCAGCAATAATTAAGCCAATCACCATAGAAACAGTACATAGCAATAGACTTTCTAACCAAATAGTGAAAAAGAGGTGTTTGAGTTTTGCGCCTAGGGTTGCTTGAATAACTAAGGCACGTTGCCTTTGTGCCGCTCTTGAAAAGAATAGGTTAACAATATTGGCACAAGCAATAAGTAGTAATACCCCTGCACCCAGCAAAATCAATAACGCGATATACTTATTGTCGCCAATGATGGCACTTTGTAAGTCTTGAAATTGGGCAATAATTGCTTGATGTTTAGCAGTACCAACACGACCATTTTGCTGAAATATAGGGTCAACAAGGCTATTAAATTCATCACTTACTTGAGCAATTGTTGTTGCTGGAAGCAATTTCCCTATCGCAGCTGTTTGGCTGTAAACATAGTTCCATGTTTCTTCATCCTGACCATGAAAATCCCATGGTAACCAAATTTTTGAATTAGCATCATCAGCAAAGTTTCCGGGCTCAGAGAAGCTTGATGCTACAACACCGACTATTTTATATTGTTGCTCACCTAAGATAATATTTTGACCAATAACATTAACATCTGCACTATATTGTTCACGCCATAATTGTTCACTAATTAAGGCGCTGGCCTTATTGTTATCAATGTTCTCTTGTTTGGTAAAACTGCGACCCATAAGGATAGGGGTACCCAGTAAGTCAAAATATTCAGGGGTAACATAACTAAGCTCTGTTAATGGTTTATCGCGTAAGCTTGCTAATATGGCACTATCACGAAAAACTAACGCCATGCTCTCTAAGCTTTTTTGCTTTTGATACATTAACTTTTGTGCAACAAAATATTGTGAGCCAGAAAACTTTCTATCGCCTTCTTGTAACTCTTGTTCCATTAATATTAAGTTTTTAGCATCAGGATAAGGAAGTGCTTTAAACATTAAGAGATGGTTAAGGCTAAAAGCGGCCAATAAAACGCCTAGGGTGAGTGACAAGGTAAAAACAGTAGTTAAAACAAAACCTGGTACACGCGACAAACTAGCTGCGGTTGTTTTTATTTCGTTGATTAACAATCTCATACCGCCTCCTGCAATGCACTTGCCAATGCAATGTTATCTAAAATGATACCGTCTAATAAATTGAGTTTTATTTTGGCATGATCAGCATATCTAGGATCATGAGTAACCATGCAGATAGTGGTGCCTTCTCTATTTAAGTTATCTAATAACGACATCACTAAATCGCCATTTTTAGAGTCTAAGTTACCTGTAGGTTCATCGACCAATAAAATACTAGGCTTGCCAACGAGCGCGCGAGCAATAGCTATACGTTGCTGCTGACCACCTGAAAGTTGATTAGGTTTGTGTGAACAACGGTGCTGCATTTCTACTTTCTCAAGACTGCTCATCACTTGTTCATCAACTTCTTTTGCTGATAACTTTGGCTCACGATATTTAAGTGGCAGGGCTACATTGTCGTAAACACTTATTTCATCAATGAGATTAAACGCTTGGAAAATAAAACCGATATGTAAATTTCTTATTTCAGCGCGATCGTCAGCCGTTAAGCTCGCAACTTCTTGGCCTTTAATTAAGTAACTGCCGCTTGTTGGTGTATCTAATAAACCTAATAGTGATAACAGGGTTGATTTACCACAACCTGAAGGCCCAGAAATAGAAAGATAATCACCTTCATATATAGCCATGTTGATATCGCGCAGCGCATGAGTTTCCATATCTACTTTTGAGTAAACTTTTTGAATGTTTTTTAGTTCGATAAGTGCTTTTTTAGTTATGTGGTTGGTCATAATGCTGTCCTTGTTAATTATTTACGAATAAGTGAGTACTAATAAATAGCAACTAATCAGTTATTGTTAGGGTATGGTTTGGTGACCAGCTAGAAGTATCTGACACAATAAATTGTTCACCTTCGCTAGCACCTGAGAGTAATTCGATGTTATTACCAATAACGCGACCAAACTTCATGGTGCGTAATGTTGCGGTTTGTTGGTCGGCAAGTAAAGTAAAAAGCTGTTTGCTTGAGTTCGCTTTTACCCCAATTGGGTGTTTCACATAAAGGGCATTACTAATTACGCCGATTTTAACCTTGCCCTCTACCTTCAATTCAGGTCTAGCGTTAACTGGCAGGGCATCAGTAATATCTATGTCGATAAGCACGCTACCGTTAGTGATCACCGGATCTATACGGTTTACTACGCCTCTGACTATAGCGCTACGGGTATTTATTTCGGCTTGATGACCAATGGCAATATCTTGCGCGTCTTGTTGCGGAATCTTCAGTTGCGCTATCATGGTTTTATTACTTGCTACTAATGCCAGCTGCTCACCGGCTGCGACACTTTGTCCTAAGGTAACGGGCATTGATTGTAAAACCCCTTCAATATCCGCATGAATCACTAAACCTGCTTGTAATGATTGTTTTAAGGCTAAGTTGGCATCAAGTTGTTTGGCAAACTGCCCTTGTATAGCAATTTTTTCTTGGTGAGCACTTCTTAAATGCGCTAATCGTTGTTGCTCAATAGTAAGTTGCTCTGCCAATTGTGTTGCAGCCAATTCGGAGCGTTTAAAGTCGATAGATGACACTATGCCTTTTTTCGCTAAGCTAGCTTGCGCTTCAACCTTTAGCTCAGCTGCGGCTAGGTTTGATTTTATTTGCACTAAAATGGCTTGATGCGCTAAGTAGTCACTCTTTTGATTAATAATCAATTCACGTAAACTAGCGTGGTGTCTGGCAAGTTCCATTTGTGCACTGTTCACTTGCAGTAATAAATCAGGATTACTTAATTTCATAATGACAGTCTCCGGCGTTACTTGTGTACCAGGTAGCACCAAAATTTCTTCTACGGTTGCTCTTGTTGGTGCAGTTAATAAACGTTTATGTTTAGAAATTAACTTACCAAACCCTGATATGGTAAAAGGTAAATCACTTTGTTGCACTGCTGCTAGTCTCAATTCACTGCGCGATACCTTGGTATCTGAACTGGCTTGAGTTAACTGCCAAGCACTAAACATTAGCGCGCCAACAATAAGTGCTGCAGGTTTTATCCATGAGCGTTTTTTAACTGTGCTGGTCTTTGGAATATCCATCTTGCTTATCTCCATGTTCATTTTTCATGTGAGCTAATAACTCATAAGGGAAAATTTTATTTAACTTAATCCTTGTAGAGCTAATAACGTGCCAAATATTTAATTGATTGATTTAAAAGGGGATAGTGTTTTGTTGATGTTTATTGGGGGCTTAGGCCTTACCGAAAAAGGGAAGGCTTTCTGAAAAACGTGAAAAGTGGGGGAATCACAATGATGCGTGATTATTTCTCCCGTTTCTATGGCAATAGAAATGTGAGATATTAAAGCCTGAATAATTAATACCTCACTCAATAAGTGGGTAATTTAAGGAAATAAAGTGCAACTTACCGCAACAAGAATAAAATTAACTGCCTTTGATCATTCAGACAAAGATCTTTTTATTGAGTTATCTATGTCTGCACAAATGATGGAGCATGTTTACAGCCCTTTTACTTATGAGGAAGCGCTTGCGGCTTTCGAGGCTAAGTCACAACCTTGGACTGTTGAAAGTGATGCTTGGTTTTCTTTGGGCATCACAGAAATAGTTAGCGGTGAAAAACTTGGCAGCATTGGTATTAAAATTGTGAATCATGAGGCTAAAATTGCCGAAGTAGGTTTTATGATGAAACCAAGTGCGCAGGGGAAAGGCTATGCCAGTGAAGCATTAAGCTTGTTAAAAAGTTATGCCCTTGAAGAGCTGAGACTGAATAAGTTAAGTGCAATTTGCACGGTCCACAATGCAGGGTCATATAAGCTATTGGAGAAGTTAGGTTTTGAGCGTGAAGGCTGCTTACGTCAAAATACCCTTATCAATAATAAGCTGGTTGATGATTATGTTTATGGACTGTGTTTGCGTAGTTTTTGATAACTTAGCGGACAGTTTCAACAATTAGCATCGCTGTCATTTTTGTTGCTAATCACATTAGTAAGAGTAGTGCTATCAATATTCGCCTTGTCGTCAGTCACCTTTTGAGAATATTGCTTGGGCGTAATTCTAGCAATGAACCTAAACTCTCTGGTCATATGCGCTTGATCTGAAAAACCTATATTTAGCGCTAAGTCAGCTAACTCTGTTGTGGGGTTAATTTTCAATAGCTTTAGTGCTGCTTTTACTCGCGATATTCTTTGATAATACTTGGGTGTCATATCAAGCCATTTTTGAAACTGTCGTTCAATTTGTCGCTGACTTAACGGTACCTGTGCACTTAATTCTCCGGGTGAACGTTTGTTTTCTAATGCCTGTAACGCAGAAGCTAGTGGAGCAGGGATGTTATCAACAGATGATAATATCTTCTGTAACCATCGATAAAGTACGACAATACGGGCGTAATGTCCTGGTACTTTTTTGAGCTGCTCGGCAAGGTGATCAAACGCGAGTACATTGTCTTGGGTTTGCACAATGCTTGTCGCTTGCTGATAAATAGCGCCTAAAATGGCAAAACTCATGGCGGGATGAAAACGAACGCCAACAACCATGGCACCGGGTGACAAAGTGATTACTTGTGCTTTTTTACTGACGGGTTGGAATACAGCACCCATAGAAAATGGCGTGCCATTTAACTGTATGGTTCCACCTAGATTAAACATTATTCCGCTGCAGGCATCGCTGTGTAGCCATCGTTTTATATTATTTTGATTGTGTGATGCAACAGATGTTGACCACACGCCTTGTACCATAGTGGCTAAGCGTGCCTTGGGTTGAAATAGTTTAAAGTCTAAATATTCAGGCACGCTAGCTAAAATCCTTTAATTAACTGCTTTGTAAATGAGAATAAGATTAATTTTTATCGAAACTACCTACCACAGGTTTAAATGCCTTACTTAAGCGGTTCCAGCTATTAATGGCATTAATAGCTATGGTTAAATCAACTAAGGTCTTTTCACCAAAGGTTTGTAAGGCTTTTTGGTAGTCTTCATCTGATATTGCTTGAGCTGAAACGATAAACTCAGCCCACTGTAATGCTTTTTGTTCATGTTTTGAATAACAAGGCATGTCTCGCCAAGCATTTAAACCATATATTCGCTCAATACTCTCGCCAAGCTTTAAAGCATCTTTACTGTGCATATCAATACAAAATGCACATTGGTTAATTTGAGATACTCTAATTTTAACTAGCTCAAATAGTCGCTTGTTCTCTTTAAATGCATCATCAAGATAATGCTCTTGATTAAGTAAAATATCCATCGCTTTAGGCGATGTAGCAAAGTAATTTAATCGGTTAGTCATTGTCTTATCCCTTATAAAAAATCAAAGCATAAGTAATTGTTCAAAACGATTATTGAAGATTTTCGACATCTTGAGAAAGCTGACCGATAGCAATCCTAATTGTTGACGTTAACGCCGCCATATCACTGCCATTTCTTGCCGCAACGGCCAAACCAAATTGTAATGTTAATAAGTAATTTGCCATCGCTTTTGTATCAAGTTTTTCATTTGCATTACCGAGCTGCTTTTCTTGCTCAAAAAAGTCAGTTAAAAATAAAAGCGTTTGCTGATTAATCTCTTTAATTTCTTTAACGCTACTCTCAGGTAAACGCGACCCGGCAACTTCAGATGTACTTATACAAACAAAACAGCCTTTAGGTAACTCTTGGTCGGTCAACATTTCAGCGATTGATAATAGGTAGTTTTTAACTCGCTGATATAAAGACTGCTCTCTTAACAAAAGATATTCTGAGTGAGCTAAGCCATGCTTAGTCAGATACATGGTAAGGGACTGATTAAATAAAGTTTCTTTGTTGCCGAACGCAGCATAAAGGCTGGGTTTATTAATGTCCATTGCCGTTGTTAAGTCGGTTAAAGAAGTACCTGGATAGCCGTTTTTCCAAAAGACTAACATAGCTTTTTCCAGCGCATCTTCTTTATCAAATCCGCGATGACGTCCTGCTGCCATAAGTACACTCCACATGATGGTAATTTAATTTATAGTTGTAATTGTGTACCGATAGGTATAGATTGTCAATATTAGTACCGATCGGTACAAAATTAATGTTCAAGTAAATTAACACTAAAAGGAAATTTTAAATGAATGATTTAACGGGTAAAACAGCAGTAGTAACAGGCGGAAATAGTGGTATAGGTTATGCAACGGCAAAATACTTTAAAGCGGCGGGCGCTAAGGTAATTATCACAGGGAGGGATGCAGACAAAGTTGCTACAGCGGCATTTGAATTAGAGGTAACGGGCATCGTTGCCGATGCCCTTAATTTAACGGCAATAGATAAATTGGTTGCACAAGTAAATAATGAATTTGGCAATATTGATATTCTATTTGTCAATGCAGGTATTTTTAGCCCTGCACCCATAGGCCATATTTCTGAGGAAATGTTCGATAACCAAATGGGTATAAACTTTAAAGGTGCGGTATTTAGCACTGAAAAGTTTTTACCTATTATCAATGACGGCGGCTCAATAATTAATCTGTCCTCTATTAACGCTTACACAGGCATGCCAAATACTGCGATATATGCGGCATCAAAAGCAGCGTTAAACGCTTATACACGAACGGCGGCAACAGAATTAGCACCGCGAAATATACGGGTTAACTCTGTAAATCCTGGTCCTGTTGCAACGCCAATTTTTGGTAAAACGGGTATGCCAGAAGAGCAATTAAATGAATTTGCCGCAGCTATGCAGAATAGAATTCCACTTAAACGTTTTGGGCAACCAGAAGACATTGCCAAATTGGTGACATTCTTAGCGTCTGACGATGCATCTTTCATTACCGGCTCTGAATATAATATTGATGGTGGCATCAATGTAAACCCAATTTTGTCTTAAGGTAATCGAGCAAAGCACCTATTTCATTTACTTCATTTAGTTAAGTCGTTTAGTTAAGACGCTTAGTTAAGTTCAGTTAAGCGATAGGTGTTGTTTTTATTTAACATATTATCAATATAGAACGGGTGGGAAGTATGACTAAAAATATTTTAAGACTTGACTCAAGCATGAGAAAAACAGGTTCCTATAGTCGAGACTTAGCAACTAAGTTAGTTAAGCAACTGACTGGCGACCAACAAAGCAATGAAGAGTATAACAGTGAACATAAGAGCCAAGTAACGATTAGAGATTTGGCTGATGGCGTGCCTTTAATTGATGGAAATTGGATTAAAGCTAATTTTACCGCTGTTGATGAACGAACACCTGAGCAAAATAAATACTTGGAAACGTCTGATACATTAGTTGATGAACTCAATAGTGCGGATTTAATTGTTATGGCTATTCCCATTTATAATTTCGGTGTGCCGGCAGCTTTTAAAGCGTGGATTGACCAAATTGTGAGATCTAAATTAACCTTTAAATATGGTGACAATGGGCCGGTTGGTTTAGTAAAAAATAAAAAGGCATATATTATTATCGTTTCTGGCGGCACTAAACTAAGCACTGAACTTGATTTTATCTCCGATTATATAAGACATATATTGAGCTTTATTGGCATTACCGATATTTCATTTATTGACAGTAGTGGTCTGGGTCGAGATGAATCAGAAACTCTATCCCACGCGCATAAGCTCATTGAGTGTATTTAACTATTTAACTATTTAACTAATAAATTACGTTTTTATAATACTTTTCAACACACTTAACGTGACGATAAATTGTCACTCAACGTCATTCATTACTGATGTTAAAAAGGAAATAAATGAACATATTAAAACCTCCAGTGAATAGCCATGACTATTACCATGCCCATCTTTATTTTGAACAAGAAACTTTAGCGTTTGCTAAAGGTTTATGTGAAAAGGCAGGTATTTTATTTACCTTGAAAGTAGGCAGAGTGCATCAAAAAACTATTGGTCCTCACCCTAAGTGGAGCTGCCAAATAACGTTTACCTCCAATGACTTTGAGCAATTTATTCCGTGGCTTGAAACTCAACGACAGGGATTAAGTGTATTAGTGCATGGGGTAACGGGTGACAACCTGAAGGACCATACTGACTATGCTTATTGGTTAGGAACTGAAGTTGAATTGAATTTATCATTTTTTCGACCTGAGTAAATAAAGGGCTAATAAAGCTAGTGCCAACATAGATCAATAATGGAAAATTTAATGCGCGCCAGTAAACTACAAAACACACTTAAATATAGTCGTTATGCTTATGATAATGAAGGCTATATTATTCATATGCTGACTTCCAACGAGCGTACCTTTTTTACTAATGCCTATATTATAGAAACTAAAAATGGCCTCGTTGTTGTTGATACTATGATGATTAATTCTGACGCTATAGTGTTATGTCAGCACATAGATAACCTTAATAAACCATTAATCGCGGTGATTATTACTCACGGGCATCCTGATCATTATAATGGCACAGATACTATTATTAATGGTTTTAATGAGGTTCCCGTTATTAGCACCAAAGGTGTTAGAAATTGCATCCAAGATAGCTTTGATGCAAAAGAAGTAAAATGGAAACCCTATTTTGGCCATGATTGGCCTGAAGATAAAATATTGCCAAACCACTTAGTTAAAGATGGTGACGTAGTTAATTTAGATGGGCTAGATTATTTTTTTAGAGATCTAGGTGCTGCGGAATCTAGCAGTGATTTACTTTTTACTTTAGGGGAACATAAATCGGCTGTTTTCGTCGGAGACGTTGTTTTTAATAATATGCATGGCTTTATGAATGATGGCAATAGTGCACAATGGTTACGGGTATTGCAGCAGTTATTAATCGAGCTAGCGGATGTTAAACAATTATTTACCGGTCATGGCGCTCCAGGTAATACATACCAACTAGTTCAGGCACAAATTGAGTATATTAGTCACTATCGAACGTGTCTTTGGGCATTGATTAGCGATAACCAATTATTAAGTGATACTCAAAAGCAATCGTTCGAATTTTTGATGAACAAGCATTACCCTCAATACCAATTAGCCTCTTTTATCAAAGCAGGTATCGACCCTGTAGCTCAAGAGTTGATCGTTGAAAATCACCCGCTAAAGATGGTTTGAATTCTACTTGATAATTGAGCATTTCTATCTGGTTATGCGGCGATATCGTCATAGAGTCTACTTTTAAAGTAACTTTCTACAGTGAAAATGAGCACAAAGCGCGATAGAAATTATGATCCCTTTTGTGCGCATCAATGTCATTAACTTAAGCTTAATTTATGCATTTACAATAAGTTAGCTAGTTGCTAACCTAGCTATGAATTAAAAATAGAGAGAAATCACCAATGAGCTGTTCAGTATTTAATTCAAATAGT